>OGUL01001926.1_pt1 | contig 15647 bp, 10 predicted proteins | sample 1553651 | NCBI WGS metagenome assembly OGUL01 (sample SAMEA2580048, study PRJEB22360) | human gut metagenome | biome: human gut; feature: human-associated habitat; material: faeces | place: Denmark | collected 2008/2010
TTCCTCGATCTGGCCCCGATCCGTATCGGGCGCAATACGCTGATAGGGCCCAAGGTACAGCTGCTCACCCCGCACCACCCGCTGGACCCCGACCTGCGCGCGACAGGCCGCGAAGCCGGCAAGCCCATCACCATCGGCGACAACTGCTGGCTGGGCGGCGGCGTCATCGTCTGTCCGGGCGTCCGGATCGGCAACGGCGCGATAATTGGAGCGGGTTCGGTAGTTACGCGCGACATTCCCGCGGATTCGGTTGCCGTCGGCAATCCGGCCCGCGTCACCCGCACGCTTTCATACACTTAACTGCGACTCCGTTATGTTTACCTCCGGCGCTCCCGATCTTCAATCGTTGATGCAGCTGCTCGACGCGGCCCAAATGGGGTGGTGGAAGGCGGATTTCCGCACGGGCGAACTGTTCTTCTCCGACTACATCGTCGATCTGCTGGGACTCGGCAGCAACCGGGCCGCAGTCGGGGAACTGATGCCGCTGACGCGCGAAGATTACCGGACACGGATACACAACGAATTCCTGTCGCTCAAGGTCGGAAACCATTTCGACGAAACGTTCCCCGTCGTACTGCCGGAAGGCGAAATATGGATCCATACGCAGCTCGTCCGCAAACAATCGGACCCGCAGCAGGGCATCAAACTCTTCGGCTACCTCCAGCGCGTTCCGGTCGCCGGCCGGAAAGAGGCGGACGTCCTCACGCTCGAAAGCAACTATTACGCGGTGCTGAAGGAGAACAAACACATGGACGAGCTGCTCGACCACCTGCCGATCGGCTACTTCCGCCTCCCGCCGCTCTACGACGACGACGGCCAGGCGACCGACTACCTTTTCCTCTCGGTCAACCAGACGGCGCAGCAGATTCTGGGCGTAGACGCCGCTGATTACCTCGACAAGACCGCCCGCGAAATAGACATCCCCGTAGACCGGCACATCGACGAGCTGGCGGCCATCAGGCTGGGGGATTACAAGATGGACCAGTGGCATGCCTCCAAAACCGGCCGCTACTGCCGCAGCTTCCTCTACAACACCCCCAACGACGCGACGGAGATCGTGATCCTGATCCTCGACATCACGGACGTCGTCACGGCGCATCAGGCGCTCGACGAAAAGGAGAAACTGCTGCGCAACGTCATTCAGAACGCCCCGATCGGCATCGAGATATACGACCGCACAGGGCATCTGGTGGACATCAACGCCCGCGATCTGGAAATGTTCGGCGTAACCGATCCGGCAGGCATCCGGGGACTCAGCATTTTCGACAACCCCAACTTCTCGGCCGAGATCAAGGACTGCATCCGCGAAGGCCGGGGTACGGACTTCACCACACGCTACGATTTTTCGAAAGCCCGAAGCTATTACGACACCAGCCGGAGCGGCTACATCGACTGGACGGCCCGCATCCGGTGTCTCTACAACGACACGGGCGAAATCACCCACTACCTGCTCATCAACATCGACAACACGGAACTCCGCCAGACGCAGGACCGGCTCACGGAATTCGAAGCGCTGTTCCGCCTTATCTCCGAATACGCGCAGGTGGGATACACCAACTACAACCTCTGCAACAAAGAGGGTTATGCGCAGAGCGTCTGGCTGCGCAACTACGGCGAAGCCGACACGGCCGCCATCGGCGACGTCATCGGCAAATACCGTCATATCCACCCCGACGACCGCACGGTGCTGCTGAACCGGCTGGCGCAGTTCGAGTCCGGGGAGATACAGTCGGCATCGGTCTCCTGCCGCGTCCTGCACGACGACGGCCGGACGACATGGATCAAAATCCACCTCATCTGCCGCGACTACCGGCCGCAGGAGCAGGTCATCGACATGCTGGGGATCAATTACGACATCACGGCGCTCAAGCAGACCGAGCAGGAGCTGATCGCCGCCAAGGAGCGGGCCGAGGAGTCCAACAAGCTCAAGACGGCGTTCCTCGCCAACATGAGCCACGAAATCCGTACGCCGCTCAACGCCATCGTAGGTTTTTCGCAGCTGCTGACCACCGAGGAGGACCCCGAAGTGCGCAAAGAGTACAACGACATCGTGTCGCTCAACAACGGACTGCTGCTGCAGATCATATCCGACGTGCTGGACCTCTCGCGCATCGAATCGGGACGCATCGATCCGGTCAAGAGCCGTTTCGACCTGCGGACGCTCTGCCGCGAGGCCGTCGAAACGTTCCGCCTGCAGGCTCCGGAGGGGGTCGTGCTGCGCGTCGAAAAGAGACTGCCCTCCTGCACGGTCTGCGAATACCGGCAGGGAGTGATGCAGATATTGGCCAATTTCATCCGCAACGCACTGAAATTCACAACAAAAGGCTCCGTAACGGTAGGATTCGAACGCAAACGGGACCGGCTGAGTCTCTATGTCCGCGACACGGGCATCGGCATTCCGGCCGGCGAGCTGGACAAAATCTTCGAACGGTTCTACAAGGTGGACACCTTCACGCAGGGGACCGGACTCGGACTTTCGATCTGCAAGAGCATCGCGGAGCAGATGGGCGCGCAAATCGGCGTCGATTCCGCCGTCGGCGAAGGTTCCTGCTTCCGGGTCGAAATGCCGATCGCGGAATAAGCCGCACGCCGTTTTTCCGGCGGCGGCCTAATCGGCGGAATTTTGCAGATTTTCAAATCTTTTTTATATCTTTGCGAGTTGTCGGAAAACGAGTGACGTTTCCGGCAATTCCGGCTTCGCGCCGGGTGCAGGATCCGAACGAAAACAAAACACATACACCATGAAGTTCAAAGAGTATAAAGGTCTCGATCTGGCGCAGACGGCCGCCGACGTGCTCGGCGAGTGGGACGCCCGCGATACATTCCATAAAAGCATCACCACGCGCGAAGGACACCCCGCGTTCGTATTTTACGAAGGCCCCCCGTCGGCCAACGGCACGCCGGGCATCCACCACGTCATGGCCCGTACGATCAAGGACGTTTTCTGCCGCTACAAGACGCAGCAGGGCTACCTCGTGCACCGCAAGGCGGGGTGGGATACGCACGGACTTCCGGTCGAACTGGGCGTCGAGAAGAAGCTCGGCATCACCAAGGAGGACATCGGCAAAAAGATCACCATCGAGGAGTACAACCGCACCTGCCGCGAAGCCGTCATGGAGTTTACGGGCATGTGGGAGGACCTGACCCGCAAAATGGGTTACTGGGTCAACATGGACGATCCCTACATCACCTACGACAACAAATACATCGAGACGCTGTGGTGGCTCCTCAAGCAGCTCTTCGACAAGGGGCTGCTCTACAAGGGCTACACCATCCAACCCTACTCGCCGGCGGCGGGAACGGGTCTCTCGACCCACGAGCTGAACCAGCCCGGCTGCTACCGCGACGTGAAGGACACGACCTGCACGGCGCAGTTCGAAGTCATCCGCGACCAGAAGAGCGAGAAGCTTTTCGCCGGCGTCGAGGGACCGCTCTATTTCTTGGCTTGGACTACCACGCCGTGGACCCTGCCCTCGAACACGGCGCTGGCCGTAGGTCCCGCGATCGAATACGTCAAGGTCAAATGCCGCAACCCCTATACCGACCGTCCGCAGACGGTCATCCTCGCCAAAGAGCTCGTGCCCGCATACTTCACCAAGAAGATGGAGGGAACCTATGAGATCACGGGCGAAAGCTGGAAGGGTCCCGAACTGGAAGGCATCCGCTACGAGCAGCTCATCCCGTGGGTAAAGCCGATGGGCGACGCGTTCCGCGTGATCGTCGGCGACTACGTGACCACTTCGGACGGTACGGGCATCGTGCATATCGCGCCGACGTTCGGCGCCGACGACGACCGCGTAGGCCGCGCCGCAGGCATCGCGCCGCTGTTCATGGTGGACAAGGCCGGCAAAAACCAGCCGATGGTAGACAGGCAGGGCAAATTCTTTCTGCTGGAGGAGCTCGATCCCGAATTCGTGAAAAATAATGTCGACGCCGCAAAATACAAGGAGTATGCGGGCCGTTATGTGAAAAACGCATACGATCCGAATATCGCCTGCGATGCCGAGACGACGCTCGACATCGACATCGCGGTGATGCTCAAAGCCGAAAACAAGGCCTTCAAGATCGAGAAGCACACCCACTCCTACCCCCACTGCTGGCGTACGGACAAACCGGTGCTCTACTACCCGCTCGACTCGTGGTTCATCCGCACCACGGCCCTGCGCGAGCGGATGATCGAACTGAACAAGACGATCCGCTGGAAGCCCGAATCGACCGGCACGGGACGTTTCGGCAAGTGGCTCGAAGGATTGGTGGACTGGAACCTTTCGCGTTCGCGCTTCTGGGGAACCCCGCTGCCGGTATGGGCTACGGAGGACTACTCGGAGCTGAAGTGCATCGGCTCGATCGAAGAGCTGATGGGCGAAATCGAAAAGTCGGTCGCCGCAGGCTTCATGAAGGAGAATCCCTACAAAAATTTCAAGGTCGGCGACATGTCGGCGGAGAACTATTCGACCAAAAATATCGACCTGCACCGTCCTTATGTGGACGGCATCGTGCTGGTCTCGTCGAAGGGCGAGCCGATGAAGCGCGAAAGCGACCTGATCGACGTGTGGTTCGATTCGGGCGCCATGCCCTATGCGCAGCTGCACTACCCGTTCGAGAACAGCGGCGAGCATTTCAAGACGGTCTATCCGGCCGACTTCATCGCCGAAGGCGTGGACCAGACGCGCGGCTGGTTCTTCACGCTGCACGCCATCGCCTCGATGCTGTTCGACTCGGTGGCTTTCAAGAACATCATTTCGAACGGTCTTGTGCTCGACAAGAACGGCAACAAGATGTCCAAGCGACTGGGCAACGGCGTCGATCCGTTCGAGGTGCTGGCCACCTACGGAGCCGACGCCACGCGCTGGTACATGATCTCCAACTCGCAGCCGTGGGACAACCTCAAGTTCGATAGGGACGGCGTGGACGAAGTGCGCCGCAAGTTCTTCGGAACGCTCTACAATACCTATTCGTTCTTCGCCCTCTACGCCAACGTGGACGGATTTACGGGCCGGGAGCCGGAGGTTCCCGTGGAGAAGCGTCCGGAGATCGACCGCTGGATCATCTCGCTGCTCAACACGCTGATAAGAGACGTGACGCGTTCGCTCGAAGATTACGACCCGACGCCTGCGGCGCGCGCCATTCAGGAGTTCGTGGGCGAAAACCTCTCCAACTGGTACGTACGCCTCAACCGCAAGCGTTTCTGGGGCGGCGGCATGAACGAGGACAAACTGGCGGCCTATCAGACGCTTTACACCTGTCTGGAGACCGTTTCGATGCTCGCGGCGCCGTTCGCACCGTTCATCTCGGACCGTATTTTCTGCGACCTGAACGCCGTAAGCGGCCGCCATACGGACGAATCGGTACACCTCTCGACCTTCCCGAAGGCCGACGGAAAGCTGATCGACGCCGATCTGGAAGAGATGATGTCACTGGCCCAGCGCGTATCGTCGATGGTGCTGGCCCTGCGCCGCAAAGTCTCGATCAAGGTGCGCCAGCCGCTGACCAAAATACTGATTCCGGTACTCGACCCGGCAATGGCGCAGCATATCGCCGCCGTGAAGACGCTCATCATGAACGAGGTGAACGTCAAGGAGATCGAGCTGATCGAGAACACGGCGGGCATCATCACCAAGCGCATCAAGCCCAACTTCAAGACGCTGGGACCGCGCTACGGCAAATACATGAAGCAGATCGCCGCCATGACCGCGGAGTTCACGCAGGAGCGGATCGCCGAAATCGAAGCCGCTCCGGAGACGATCCTCGACCTCGGCGCCGAGAAGATCGCCGTAACCCCCGCCGATTTCGAGATCACCTCGGAGGACATGCCGGGCTGGCTCGTGGCGTCGGAAGGCAAGCTGACCGTGGCGCTCGACATCACCGTAACGGAGGAGCTGCGCGCGGAAGGCGTGGCACGCGAGTTGATAAACCGCATCCAGAATATCCGCAAGGATTCGGGATTCGAAGTGACGGACAAGATCCGGGTCGAGATCGAGCAGAAGGAGCTCGTGGCCGACGCCGTCGCCAAATACGCCGGTTACATCGCATCGCAGACGCTGGCCGTCGAGGTCAAGACCGCGGCACAACCTGCGGGCGGAGTGATCGTCGATTCGGATGTCGATGACGAGCCGGTACGGATCGCCGTAACGCGGATTTAGCCCGTCCGGAACGTCTCCGAATCCCTTTTTCGGTGAATTTGGAACGGCAAGTGTTTCATGCTGAGCACGATGCGCGGGTATGTCCGGACGGAATCGTATAATGAGATGTAAAATTTGGTATTTACGAAAAAAATAGTTAATTTTACATAAAACCTAATTAAGGAGAAGACGACTATGGCAGACGAAAGAACGAGATACAGCGACGCCGAACTCGAAGAGTTCAAGCAGCTTATCCTGAAGAAGCTGGAGAACGCGCGTGCGGACTACGAGCTGCTGCGCGCCACTATCACCCACACGGCAGACAACGACACGGAAGATACCTCGCCGACGTTCAAGGTCCTCGAAGAGGGCGCAGCGACTCTCTCGAAAGAGGAGAGCGGACGCTTGGCGGCGCACCAGATGAAGTTCATACGCAATCTGGAAATGGCGCTCGTGCGTATCGAGAATAAGACTTACGGCATCTGTAAAACCACGGGCAAGCTCATTCCCAAGGAGCGCCTGATGAAAGTGCCCCACGCCACCGAGTGTATCGAGGCCAAGGAGGGACGCAGGTAGAACCGGAAGGGCGCGCAGACGGACTCCGACGCGGCGTCACGGCCCCGGTACGATTCCGGAAGGCGGAAAAATCGCAGGACATGCCCGGAGATAACATCCGCAGAGAGTGTATATTGAGGAAAAGACGACCGTCACGGCCGTCTTTTCCTGTTTCGGGGAGCCGCTTTTTTATACGTTTTGCCGAAAAATTACGTTATCTTTGATGACATGTATCGCCGGATCTGCATACTCGTACTAACCGTCCTCGCGGCAGTGAGCGTTTGTTTCGCCCGAACGGCCGGTCCCGGCATGCGCGGTCCCGAAATAACTTCGCCCAACATAAACTCGCCCGACGGATTCAAGCCCGACAGCCTGAACACCGCCACCTCCGAGCGCAATCAAAGGCTATATGACAGCATCCAGTCCAAGACTAACCGCCGCGCCGTGCCGCGCATGCTCTACAGAATGCTTTTCGTAAAGCCCGTGCTGGACACCACATTCAGCGGCCGCGTAGTGGACGAAAGCCGCCTGCTGGAACCCTATGCGGGAAAAACCGTGGGCGACATCACCATCGAGCGTCAGCATCCCTTCGACTCCGACGGCAACTGGCTCGAACGCACGGGCAACAAGATACACATGCTGACGCGCGACCGGGTCATCCGCCGCGACCTGCTCTTCAAGCCGGGCGACAAGATCGACCCGCAGCTGATCGTGCGCAACAAGCAGCTGCTCCGCTCGCGCCCCTACATCTCCGACGTCGATATCACCCTGATGCCCGATTCGCTGGATTCGACACGCGTCAATATGGTCATATGCACCCGTGACAGCTGGACGATCAGCGTCGACGGCGCCATCCACGGCGAGGGCCGCACGATGGTCGGACTGTCGGACGCCAACATTTTCGGCTGGGGCAACACCCTGAAGTTCAACACCAACTTCAGCCGCAAAGACTTCTCATACGGCGGCAACATCGTCGAATACGAAATCCCCAACGTTCTGGGAAGTTTCTACACGGCGGATTTTTCGGCCGGACGCGACTTCTACAACTCGGAGCTGAACATGGGGCTGCGCAAGGAGTTCATACGTCCGACGGACTATGAAATCGGCCTTACGTACAGCGACGTCAAGTCGAAGCGCTACATGATCGACCTCGACACTTCGCTGCTCATCAAGGTCCGCAATCTGGACGCATGGGGCGGCAAGTCGCGCTATATCCGCTCCATCAATTCGAGCGTATATTTCACGGGACGCTACAGCTACGCCCGTTTCAGCCGGCGGCCGCTGGTCGCCCCCAACCACAACCCCGCGCTGCACGACTACGACGCCATGCTCTTCGGGGCCGGTCTCTACCGCGAGAAGTTCTATTCGGCCAACATGATCTACGGATTCGGCACAAGGGAGTACCTTGCGACGGGTTACAAGGCCGAGCTGGTCAGCGGATACTCGTGGGGCGAATTCAACGACGAAATGTATCTGGGCATGACCTATACGACCGGCGGATTCCGCTCGGTGGGCTACGTCATGGGAAGTATCACGCTGGGAAGCTATATCGACCTCGCAACCGGCATGTGGCGCCATAGTGCGGTGGACGTGGACCTGAAGTGGTTCTCGAACCTATTCATGTTCAAACGCAGCCGCATCCGCCAGTTTCTGGCCTTCAACTATACGCAGGGATGGAACCGCGGCACGGGCAGCGACGAAATAATCCGCATGACCCGCATAAACGGACTGCAGGCGCTCAAAGAGCATGTCACCGGCACCAACCGCATGATCCTCAACACGGAGACCGTATTTTTCACCCCCTACCAGCCCCTCGGCTTCCGTATCGCCCTGTTCGGATTCGCCGACTTCGGACTGATCGGCTATTCACCCAACATCTTCAAGAACGACTTCTTCACTTCGTTCGGCTTCGGCGTGCGCATCAAGAACGAAAGGCTGATTTTCAACACGATACAGATACGTCTGGGACTCGCCTTCGGCAAACGCGGACTAGTCGAGAGCGAATATGTCCGCGTATCGAACCAGACCCGCATCGAACAATACCGTTACCGTCCGACACGGCCCGAAATCGTGGGATTCAAATAAGCCGGCAGACCGGACAGCAAACAAAAAAAACGGAGGTCTCGGACCTCCGTTTTTTTTATTGCCCTTCGACGATCTGCCCCTTGTCGTCGATCGTCATCACCCGGTCGTACTGTTTCACTTTCGCCGTAAAGTCGTGGAAATCTTCGGCTTCCTGATACTTGCAGGGAACGACCTCTTCGCCCTTGCGGTTGATATAGCCGTACCCCAGCCCCTTGACGAAAACGCGGGCCAGACCGCAGCTGAAAGGATATGCCTCGTGGTATTTGAAGGGTACGACGAGCTGGCCGTTCGTGGCGATATAGCCCCAGCGGGCGTCGTAGAAATCCTCGGAATTTACGCCGAAACGCATCACCGGGGCGCGCATCTCGCTGAACTCGCCGGCATCGTCCCATTTGGCGGGGAGCACTTCGCGCCCTTCGGTGTCGATATACCCGCAGCGCGGCTCCATCCCCTGAAAATTCATGCCGTAAAGGTTGGTATTGAACGGCGCCAGACCGTCATGGAACTTTCCGATGCGTTTATAGCAGAACGAGCTGACTTCATTGCCGTTGCGATCCACCAGTCCGTAATTGACATTGTTGTAGCTCACCACGGCGACACCGCCCGAAAAGGGCCGCGCCACGGCGAAACGCGGCGTAATCGCCACATTGCCCTTTACGTCCACATAGCCGTAATTGCCGAACTGTTCGAGCATAAAGGCCGCAAGTCCTTCGCCCGGCGTATCGAGGTAGTAGTACCGGCACGGAATCGTCTCGCGGCCCAGCGTGTCGATCAGTCCCCACTGCCCGCCGTAAGGCTCGTCGCGCAGCACCATGCTGCCGCCGTAGTTCGTCCGGGCATAACCATCCTTGAAATCGGAAATGTAGGTGAAGAAGCAGGGAAGCACCTCGCGACCGTCGGCGTCCAAGAAGCCGTGCTTGCCGCCGCTCGTCACGGGAATCAGCCCGTATGCGTTAGGCTCGCCGATCAGGTTGTAGTCGCACGGCACGACCACTTCGCCGTTTTCGCGCAGATAGCCCCACTTGCCGTCGCGCAGCACGCGCATCCAGCCCCGCTCGTCCGGCTCGCCGATTTCGGAGTACAGGCAGGGAATAACCATCTTCCCCGACTTATCGACGCGCCCCCAAAGCTCGCCCGCGGCCTGCACCCACGCCATGCCGTCCTCAAACGGTTCGGCAAGCACGAACTGCGGAGCGATCACGAGCCGTCCCACGGTGTCGATATATCCCCAAGCTCCTTCGGGGACCTGCACCGCGGCCAGTCCGTCGGCAAATCGGCGGGCGTCGGCATAGCGGCATTCGATCGCCAGCCGCCCCGTTCCATCGACATAGCCCCAGCGGCCTACGCCCTCGTTGATGTCGAGCACGGCCGCGCGGTTGTCGCTCACCTCCCCTACTTCGGCATATTTGGCCGTACATTTTTCGAACGACCGGCCGCACGAGACGAGCGTTGCGACTGTAAGAAAAAATAGCAGGCGTTTCATAGCTTCTGTTTTGTGTTTCCCATGCAAAGATAGCGCAAGCCGGACGCAGAACCAAATTTTTCGGTTTTGCACGGAACGGTCTCCGCAGGGAAGGCGTCGTCCCGGCAAAACCGACGGCGGCCGGGCTGAAAATTCACCGCGCCGACGCCCGCCGAGACTGCCGCCAACCGGAATTTACGCCGGCAAGGACAACTTGTCACGGACGATTTCCGCAAGTTTCGGGCCTGCATTGCCCGCACGCCGAAAAAAAACCGGAACGGCAGAACCGTTCCGGGCGCGAACTTTTTATGCTTATGGCGGTTGGTTTTCGTCGTGTACAACCGGACGGCAACGGATTTTATCGTCTCAACCCGGCAATCCGTCCCTCTCCGGCTGTCTGCAGTTACCTGCGGCTATCTGCGGGTCGTAATCTTGATTACGCCCTCGCTGCCGGCGCCGTATACTCCTTGGCGGCCTCCTTGCCCCGCAACACCTCCATACGCTTGATTTTCCGGGGTGCAAGCCGAAGCACGTCCGCTTTGGACGCTTTCTCGCCGTTAATGAAAATCACGTAGTTATCCGGTATCTCCGAAGGATTGTGCAGCGTGACGCGGCCCGTAAAGACCGTTTTGCCCGACTCCGTTTTCGAATGATCCACGCGCGTCGTGCCTTCGCCGGTCGTAACGCGCCAATAAGACGGCGTTTCCGACGCCGCACCCCCGGCCGCACCCGCGACGACCGCCCCGCCGTCAGCAGTATCGGCGGAGGAGTCCTGCATATCGACTGCGATCGCCTCGGAGAAGGAGATTTCCGACTTTGCCTGCGCGCGGGCTTCGTCCAGCTGCTTCTGCGCCGCTTCGAGCTGTTTCTGCGCCTGCTTCCACTCCTCGGCCGACATATACCGGCGTGCCGCATCAAGCCCGGCACGGGCGGCCTGCATCCTTGCTTCGGCTGCTTTCAGGCCGGCGTCCGCAGCCTACATCGTCTGTCCGGTCATAATGCGCATCATCCCCTCCGCAGCAGCGGAATCTTCCCCCTGCACGGCGGCGTCCTTGGTAATGCGGATCGACCGGACGTTTCCGGACAACTCTTCCAAGTCGCCGGCATCGACGTCCCGCCCGTTTATTTTCCAGACCATGTCTCCGCCGAGCGAGTCGCGCCTGCCGTCGATCCTGTAGGTCATCGTACGCACCCTCCCCGCAAGGGAATCAGGCTCCGTCCCGGCTCCGCGCACCACGACGGCAGTCGAACTGCTGTTGCCGCCGTACGTGAACGTCTGCATCTGCGAGTCGGCACCGCCCTCCTTCGTCGTGACGATAATCACGCCGTCCCGGCCCTTTTCACCGTACTGGGCTTCCGACGCAGCATCCTTGAGCATCGAAATCGAAGCGATCCGGTCGGCGGAAAGCGAATCGATCGATTTCACTTCGCGGCCGTCCACCAGAATCAGCGGATTGCCGGATTTTCCGTCCGAAGGGTCGATTTTTGCGTTCCGAATGAGAATCGTAACATTTTCTTTTTTACCTTTGTCATCAGGAAAAACATAGGCGGTGCGGGCGAAGGCTCCGAGGGCGAGTCCCGCAAGCGGCAGCACGAAAAGCACTCTGGCTACGGCCCACCGCGACGATCTTTTACGTAACATCATGGTAATACGGTTTTTAAGTTTACTGTGATTAAAGCTGTTGGCGACTGAGTACCACCTCCCGCCGGCAGCTTTCCTTATTAATAATAGTTGATAATGTTTCGCATCGACGCCGCTGTCGAGGACAGCCTCGTCGGCTTCGTATTCGTGAATGGCCCGCAGTTCGCGGCGAAGCAGCCACATCGCGGGATTGAACCACTGGAGGCAGCCCGCGAGATCGGTGAGCAGCAGATCGACCGAATGGCGCAAACGCAGATGAGCCTTTTCGTGCAGGACGATCGCGTCGCCGTTTTCGGCCAAATCCTTCTCTGACAATACGATATAACGATACCAGCTGAAAGGCGTCACCGAGCGGCCGATACGCACCAGCACCGTTCCGTCGGCCAGACGTTCACGACGTCCCCGGCGGATCATGCGGATCACGCCGAAAACCGATCCGAACGTCCAGAGCAGCGTCGCCCCCGCTCCGGTCAGAAAAACAAGGGCCGCGGCCTTATCCCACGGAAACGGTTCGGGCTGCGGTTCGGCAGGCGCCTCGAAGAGCTGCTCCGCAGCTGGCATCTCCGGTGCGGCAGGCAGTTCACGGTAGATCGTAATGACGCAGAACGGCAGTATAAACGACAGCACCATAGCCGCCAGCACCACGATACGGTTCAGGCGGTGGAAGGTCTCGCGGCTCAGCAGCAGTTTGAAAAAGAGGTAAAACACCGCCAGACAGGCGCCGACCTTCAGGCTGTAGATCATCAGGGCGTACATGGCTACCGGCGGTTTTGATTTTCGATGCGGTCGATCAGCTCTCGAAGGTCCTCGACCGAAATCTTCTCCTCCTCGACCAGCGCGGAAACCGCCCCAAGATAGGAATTCTCGAAATACTTGCTGATGACACCGCCAAGCGTGCGGCGAGAAAACTCCTCTTCGGTCACCACCGGATAATACTGATAGGTGCTTCCGAAGGTCTTGTGAGCGACATAGCCCTTGGCTTCGAGAGCGCGGACCATCGTCGAGAGCGTATTGAAATGGGGTTTAGGCTCGGCGGCCAGCGCGACCAGTTCCCGCACGAACAGCGGGCCGTGTTCCCAGAAACAGCGCATCAGTTCCTCTTCCCTGCGTGTCAGTTTTTCCATAGCGTCGGTTGTTTTTAAAACCGGGCAAACGAGTATATCCCGGTGTCCGCCAGCAAAGGTAACTAAAAAAAATTCACATCCAACTATTTTACATAGTTTTTAAACTAAAAAACATAGTTTACATCTGACAAACAGAAATTCAATCCCCCAATTCGTCGCAAACAATACCCGACGGACCGGTAACCGTACCGGCGCTTCGCCCCACTGCATCATAACACGGATACAAGAGCATTGAGAAAATTGCTAAAAATTTTTTATGTTTTTGGATTTTATTGTATTTTTATTGCACATTTTTCTTCCAACCAAGGTGTACAGTATAGATTTTCCCGGAATGTCAAATTTACGCACAGCAGTCATATGAGAATAGAATTGTCAATCTTGTTCTGTCTGATGTCCATCGGCGCTTCGGCACAAGATGTCATTATCAGGAAGAATGGCGATGAAATTCAAGCCAAAGTGTTAGCCGTTTCCGATTCGGAAATCGACTATAAAAAATGGTCTAATCAAAATGGGCCGACTTATACCATGTCTAAGGACGATGTATTCATGATTAAGTACATCAATGGCGACAAGGATGTATTTAACGATGAATCCCGGTCTGTTGTTCAAGAAGAAAATTCTTCGTCCAAATACATCGCAAAATCACCCGCGGCAAATAATGCGGAACTCATAAGAAAATACAAGCCGGAGATACGTGTAACGACCAAACTTTCAGAAAAACCCTCCAAATGGTTTTTCCCGATCATGGCAGTAGCGGACTCATCGGTACTTTCAAATGAAGATATCGAAGTTTCGATAATTCCCGTTACGGTCTGCGATCAGGATCAGACCGCAACTTATTTGTTGCGCTATTATCTTGAGATTAAGAACAAAACCAATAACACGATATATATAGATAAAGCCAATACATTCAGAGTATACACGGATGGTTCGTATAAAACCTATTTCGATGCTACCCAAATCAACATAACAACAGGCAGAAGTTCTGGCATAGGAATCAACTTGGGCGGCATAGCCAATGTATTAGGTATCGGAGGAACCGTAGGAACGTTGGCCAATTCGACATCCGTTGGCGGTACTTCACAAAATGCAGTCGCAAAAACTTATTCGCAGCAACGTATCATAGCAATACCACCCCATGCTACGGCAAATCTTTCCGAGTATAAACAAGAGCATGTGAAAGGTAAGCATTATGAAGACATATCGGATGCCGAATTTTGGAAATTTTATTTACATGATCAGAGAGGCTTTGTAAAGAAAGGTGAATGTATCCATTATAGCGAGGCGGAATCGCCTTATGCAAACAAATACTATATAACCTATTCGTCTGATGCTGATTTCTCTTCTTATTCAACGTTAAGTTTTAAAATCTATGCCCGATATGTTATCGGTGAATTTTGGTCTTCAGTGCTTCAATACAAGCAAGCCAGTCTCATAAAAGATATTCAGAAACACATTCCTGACTTTTGGAACAATCCCAATATAATCATAGGGGATTGCAGCTATGTCAGCAAACCTTAATAAAAGAGCTCATACTAACCGAGCATTAAACCGTTGCCTTCCGTTACCTACTCTCCTATACAAAAATGTAACGACCTGATAAACCAAGTCGTTACATTCTTCAAGCCCACACCTTTCGGGCCGGGGCATATATGGTGCAGAACACCGGAGGACTAGTCCTCGTCGCGGTACATGTTCTCCACGTAAATGGCGTGCTGCTTCGCCACGCGCTTCGCGATCGAAGGCTTGGTGAAGTACTGGCGGCGGCGCAACTCCTTCAGGACGCCCGTGCGCTCGTATTTACGTTTGAACTTCTTCAGGGCGCGCTCGATGTTTTCGCCCTCTTTTACCGGCATGATAATCATAATATTCTACTTTTTATTGTTTTTTTAATTCTTTCGTTTACTTAAAATCCTCCGGGACGCATATCTTCCGATACCTTTTCCCTTGCAATGTCGCTTCGTCTACTCGTCGTCAGGTCCGCTTCGGGCACCGAACCGCAGATAAGGAACCAGCCGTGCTGCCTCCTCGCGGGTCATTATGTCGTCTTCGATCAATTCCTCTGCGGTACTCCAACCTCCTTTCAACTGTCTTCGTTTAAGTAATTTCCGAAGGGTCTGCGGCGGAATGTACGGATGCCGGCCCAACTCTTTCGGGGTTGCAAAGTTAATATCAATTTTCCGAATTTCACAACTATCGCAGTAAATTTGTTTCAAAATTTTCTCATAATTGCGTTCCGTGACGCCCGGAACCTCTGCGAGTTGCTCCACGCGGAGGAATCCGCCGAGCCGGTCGCGGTAGCCGATAATCGAGACGACGGTCCTCTCGCCGATGCCCGCCACACTCCTCAGCGCGGCAGAATCGGCCGTGTTGATCTCGACGGGAACGTCGATCGGTTCCGCTTTGCGTTCGGGGAAGATGACGTAAGGTTCGAGCGCCGATGCGACCGAATCGCTCACCACATAGCACGCCCGCAGCTCCTCCATGTCGTAAATGCCGCTCAGGTCGCGCCATCGGACAAAGGCTTCGGCCTGCCGTTTCGACAATGCGCCGATGGCCCGCAGGTAACGCGCGCTCACCGTGTCGATGCGGAACGGCGCAGGCGGCATCGGCTCCCGGACGCACACCCCACCGCGCGGGGCCCCGGGGAGCGGGCC
>OGUL01001942.1_pt1 | contig 15568 bp, 9 predicted proteins | sample 1553651 | NCBI WGS metagenome assembly OGUL01 (sample SAMEA2580048, study PRJEB22360) | human gut metagenome | biome: human gut; feature: human-associated habitat; material: faeces | place: Denmark | collected 2008/2010
TAAGTTCCGTACACATTCTAGTCCATACACACATCCTGATATAAATTGGTTCGATGAAATATTGAACAAAAATGCTACTACACAGGCATATAACCTAAATGTAACAGGAGGTAATAAGGTCACACAATATTTTGTCAGTATAGGCTATCAGGGTGAAAAAGGGTTGTTTGCAAATCCCACAGATAATGATGCGCATGATACGAATTTATCATATTCACGTTATGATTTCTTCGAAGGTGAACATCAATATTACTGATGACTTTACAGCAAAAGTAACTTTGCTTGGTCGCGTGGAAGATGGTAATCAACCTGGTGTTTCTTATGGGAGCTTATTAAATTCTATTTATAATACTCCTAATAATGCTTATCCTATTAAAAATCCAAATGGAACATGGGGTGGTAATAAAACATTTGACAATAACTTGGAGTCACAATCGATTAATTCAGGTTATATCAAGGATAGCGCGAGAGATATGGTAGGAGGCGTTAACTTGAAATATGATTTTGGTAAATTAGTGGAGGGTCTGTCGGTTCGTATGGTGGGTAATGTTTCTATTCAGAACCGTTCGTATGTTCAAAGAAGTAAACGTGCTCCGGTATATGCTTATGGATTTGATAAAGAAGGGAAAGAATTCTACACTTTGCATGGAGCCACAAATACTCAATCTAATTTCTTTAATTCTGTGACTAGTTACCAGCAAATGTATGGTCAGATTGCTGTCGACTACAATCGGCGTTTTGGAAAACATGGAGTAAAAGCTACTTTAATGAGCGACACTCGTCAAACATTGGTCAATTATGATTTACCACAGTTGCCTTCCAATATTATAGGTGACGTAGCTTATGATTATGCGGAGAAATATTTTGTACAGGCTGCTTTGAGTGAAAGTTATTTCAATCGTTATGCCCCGGGTAATCGTTGGGGAACTTTCTACGCGTTTGGTCTTGGCTGGGATATAAGCAAAGAAAATTTTATGGAAGATGCTAATTGGTTGGATCAGTTAAAGATACGTGGAACATTTGGTAAGACAGGTAATGGTATGGATAACTCTGGTTATTATGGATATCGACAAACTTTTTCTAGCAACGTGGCAGCTGGTTACCCAATGGGAACAAACTTGGGTATGGGAAATCTTACAACGGAAAATACTCCGTTAGCAAATCCTTACTTGACATGGGAAAAAGCATATAAGTTGAATGTGGGAGTTGATTTATCATTATTTGGTAACCGCTTGAAACTGACTGCAGATTATTACAATGATAAATATTTTGATTTGCTTCAAAGCAGAGGCAAAAGTATCCAGTTAATTGGACAGTATTATCCGACAGAAAATATAGGTAAAGTACGTCGTTTTGGTGGAGAACTCTCTGTGACTTATCAAGACCGTGTAAGCAATTTCAATTATTATATTTCTGCTAACTGGAGTTGTGATCAAAGTAAATTGCTCTATATGGACGAACAGTATGTTCCGGAAGAGTATCTACGTCAGACGGGTCGTCCTGTAGGAGTCATGTACGGATTGGTAGCCGATGGATTCTTTACTTCCAAAGAAGAAATAGAAAATAGTCCGGTAATCGAAGGATTTGAAAATATTCAGCCAGGTGATATCAAATACAAAGACTTGAACGGTGATAAAGTGATTAATGAGTTTGACCGTACTGTGATTGGTGGTGATAAACCGTATTCTTACTTTGGAATTGATTTGGGTTTTGAGTGGAAAGGATTGGAATTCTCAATGCTTTGGCAAGGAGCTTATAACCGTGATTACTATTTAGGCGATGTCACTTTAACCGAAGGTTTCCAACAAAATGGTCAATTTTATGGTCAGGCTTATGAAAACATGTTGGGACGATGGACTCCGGAAACAGCTGAAACTGCTACGTTCCCAAGACTGACGGCTGGTGGAAATAATTATAACCGTGGTAATGGCTGGAATTCCTCTTTCTGGTTACGTTCCGGAAACTATATCCGTCTAAAAAATATAAGTTTGGGATATAACCTGCCCGATTCATTTTGTCGTAACAATTTAGGTGGTTTGCGTGTAAAACTGTTTGTCAATGGACAAAACTTGTTTACGAAGTCTGCGTGCGATTTAGTTGACCCGGAAGTTAGCTTCACAAGCTATCCGTTACAACGTTGCATTAGTACAGGTATTAATATCAGATTTTAATGAATTATTGTATGGTACGAAATAAATATTTAACATTTTTAGGTGCAGGTTTGTTGTTCATGGCTTCGGCTTGTAACGATGGATATGAGAAAGAACCGGTAGAACAATTCACACTTGATTATTTGTTTTCCAGAGTCGATTCGGCTGGTGTACAATCCAGACGATTTCTGAACAATATCTATTATGAACATTTATATAGTGGATATAATCGGGTGGGTGGTGATTTTTTGGATGCTGCTTCGGATGATGCTGTCTCCATCAACAATAATGACCCAGCTGTCTATAAATTGCTAATAGGACGCTATTCGGCATTGACTCGTGTAACAGATATGGAATGGGGGGAATATTATCAAGGAATCCGTAAAGCGAATATCTTGATTAATAATATTGACGTGGTGCCTTTCAACCTGAAATATACGAATGCGTTGGGAGAGGTAAAACCATTGAATTATACAATGAAAGCGGAAGCCCGTTTTTTGAGAGCCCACTTTTACTTTGAATTAGTGAAACGTTATGGGGGTGTAACTTTGGTGGGTGATCAAGTATACGATTTGAATGATGATATAGAGCTTCCCCGGAATACATTTGCTCAATGCGTTGATTATATTGTTCGTGAACTGGATGAAATTAAAAATGATCTTCGTTCATTACCGATATCGGATGGTGGCGACTATGCGCATGTACCAACAAAAGAAGCTTGTATGGCAATGAAAGCCAGAGTATTGTTATATGCAGCTAGTCCGTTGTTTAATGAGAGACCTATAGAACCTGGAAATGAATTGATAGGATATGCTTCTTATGATCCGGAGCGATGGAATCTGGCGGCTCAAGCAGCCAAGGAGGTGATTGATGAGTTTGGCCCTAATGGTAAAAAGACGTTGGATTTGACAGCTGATTACCGGAATATATCTACCGAATTTTATAGCTCAACAAGTAATCCTGATTTTCTTTCGTCCTATAGGTAAAGGAAAAGGTATTGAAACAGCTAATGGTCCATTGGGATTTTCCGGAAATGCGCAGGGATATGGGAACACTAATCCAACACAAAATTTAGTGGAATCATTTTTAATGAAAGATGGCAAGTCCACAGATAAAAGTAAATATACATATAATTCGAACGATCCGTATAGAGATCGTGATCCCCGTTTAGAGTTAACAGTATTGCATCATGGTTCTTCTTGGTTGAATACGCAGCTTCAAACAAATTTCGGTGGAGCGAACAATCCTTCAGGAGCCGAATATAGCCGAACTAGTTATTATATATCTAAGTTCATGAAAGATTATAAAACGAAAAGCGAGTATGATAGTGAAGCACTACACTTGTGGGTAATGTATCGTTATGGAGAGGTATTGCTAAATTATGCTGAAGCGTTGAATGAATATCAGTCGGCACCTTCACAAGATGTATATGATGCTATTATTGCATTGAGGAAACGTGCGGGTATCGATGGAGATGATAATTATGGCTTAGGAGCATTAGGGTCGATAAATAAGACTGATATGCGTAAAATTATTCAGAACGAGCGACGTGTTGAGATGGCTTTTGAAGAACAACGCTATTGGGATATCCGCCGTTGGAGAATAGCTGAAGAAGTTTTCGCGAAACCTCTGGAAGGTTTAAATATTCAAATTTCCGGTGCTATAACGACTTATAATAAGATAAATGTACTGTCTACTACGTTTAATGTGAAACGTTACTTCTATCCTATTCCGTACTCGGAAGTGATAAAGAATAAAAATATGGTTCAAAACCCGAATTGGTAATATGTTATGAAAAGAATACTTTTAATATTATTAAGTATAAATCTGTTTGCGTTTGCCTTTGGACAATCGATAACAGTAAGAGGAAAGGTTTCTTCCACTGATGGTGAACTGCTTCCGGGAGTAAATGTAAAAGTGAAGGATGCGACAATTGGTACAATTACGGATTTTGATGGTAATTATCAGTTGAAGGTGAACAAGGGAGAAGTGCTAGAGTTTACTTATATTGGCTTTAAGAAACTTACGGTGAAAATAGGAAATCAACGTGATTGGAATGTGGAGCTAACGCCAGACTTGACAAATCTTGATGAGGTGGTAGTAGTGGCTTATGGTAAAGCAAAGCGTCTTACGATGACTGGTGCTGTAAGTGGTATACAAGCACGTGAAATACGTAATGTACCGACCAGTAGCTTACAAAATGCATTAACAGGAAAGCTACCTGGATTTTTTAGCCAACAACAATCTGGACAGCCAGGTAAGGATGCTTCTGATTTCTTTATTCGTGGTGTGAGTTCATTGAATGCGGATGGCAATAAGCCGTTGATTATAGTGGACGATGTCCAGTATACGTACGATCAGTTGTCACAAATCAATGTGAACGAAATAGAAAGCATATCTATCTTGAAGGATGCTTCTACAACAGCTATCTATGGTATTAAGGGTGCTAATGGTGTATTGGTGGTGAAGACCCGAAGAGGAGAGCAAGGGAAACCTCAAATCAATGTACGTTTGGAAGGTGGTATGCAGATTCCAGTGCGTACTCCAAAATTTTTGGACTCATACAATACAGCTATTTTGGTGAATGAAGCTTATGAGAATGATGGTATGCCTAGGCCATTCTCAAAGGCAGATGTTATGGCTTTTAGGGATCATACTGATCCTTACGGACATCCGGATGTAAATTGGTATGATGAAATTTTTAAGAAAAGTGCTTTTCAGGAGAATGTGAATGTGGATATTTCCGGTGGTTCTAAGAGGTTGAAATATTTTGTTTCTGCGGGTTACTTTACACAGGATGGTATGGTGAAAGATTTTGGTACAAAGGAGAGTGGAGTGAATTCCAATTATTTCTACCGTCGTTTCAATTATCGTACTAACATTGACTTTGCTGTGACAGATAACCTGAGTATGCGTTTGGATATATCATCACGCTTTATGAATGTCAACGAACCTTGTAATATGAATGCAACAGGTGAAATTTACGATTTCTCAAAAATGCATCCTTATTCAGCTCCAGTATTGAATCCGGATGGCTCTTATGCTTATCTAAATGATACGGAAGGATATAAACCCACCTTGAATGCCCGTTTAGCAAATGAGGGATATAAGCGTACCCGTCGTAATGATAATAATATTCTGTATGGAGCTACTTGGAAAATGGATTTTTTGACACAGGGACTTTCTGCCAATTATCGCTTGGCATATTCGAGTGTAGATGAAAATCATCGTCAGGCAAACCGATCTCAATATCCTACCTATCATTACGATTCGTCGACTAATGGATATGTAATTAATCCGAATAAGGTGTATGATTATGGAACGTTTTCGGTGACCAGTGGTACGGAAAAGGCTACAAAAGACTTGAATATTCAAGCTTCGGTGAACTATGCTCGCGTATTTAACGGAGGAGATCATGATGTCAGCGCTATGTTTCTGTATAATCTTCAGACTACTACAGTAGATAGAGATGGTCTTGTATCAGCGGCTGTTCCTAGCAATTTTGAAGGATATACCTTGACAATGGGGTATAAGTATAAAAGTAAATATTTGATTGATCTCAATATGGCCTATAACGGAACTGACCGTTTTGGAAGAAAAACCCGTTTTGGATTCTTCCCTGCCGTAGGTATCGGTTATGCTATTTCGGAAGAAGATTTCTTTAAGAATGTAGATTGGCTGGCAAATAAAGTGCAACTTTTGAAAGTGAGAGCTTCTTATGGCTTGGTTGGTTCGGATGTAGCAGCGGGTAATCGTTATTTGTACGATCAAGTATATCAGAAAGGTGATGGCTACTCCTTTGGTGATTATCCAAAATTTACTGACTCTTATAAAGAGGGTGATTTGGGAACTCCTAATGCTACTTGGGAAAAGGCAAAGAAGTTTGATGTTGGTTTGGATATGAATTTTTTAAATAAGTTTTCGTTTACTATCGACTACTTCTTAGATAAGCGTTATGACCAATTGGTGACGAGAAATGACGTCCCTTTGGTTCTTGGTATCGGCTTCTCTCCAAACAATATAGCAAGGACTACTAATCAAGGTTTCGACGGTCAGATTAGCTATCAAGATCGTTTTGGTGATTTTGATTTCAATACTAACCTGGTATTTTCTTATGCAAAGAATAAGGTAGATTATAAAGCTGAAGCTCAACAAAAATATCCATGGTTGGCAGAGACCGGAAAGCCATTAAATCAACCCTTTGGTTATAAATGGATCGGGTATTATACTCCGGAAGATGTTGCAAAGATACAATCCGGTGCTTCAGATGCTCCGGCAACTCCTTACACGGATATTCCTGTACAAGCTGGTGATTTGAAATATGCCGATTTAAATAATGATGGAACGATTGATGATTATGATAAAGGTGCTATTGGTAAACCCAATTTGCCTTCTACTACTTTAGGATGGTCATTTGGTGGATATTGGCGTGGATTTAGCTTCAATGTATTGTTTCAGGGGTCATTTGATTATAGTTTTGCTATTAACGGTACAGGTATTGAGTCATTCAAGAGTCAGTTCCAGCCTATCCATACTAGTCGTTGGACATTGGAACGTTATCAGAATGGTGAAGAAATTGGTTTCCCGCGTTTGACAACCAATCCTTCTACAATTAATAGTGCCAGTACCTATATGTCTGATTTTTGGTTGATTAATGCTTGGTATATTCGTTTGAAAACAATCGATTTGGGATATCAACTTCCAAAGAAGATATTGCCGAAAGCTATAGATAATATTCGTTTCTATGTGAATGCTTACAATTTATTGACATTTACAGGTTATGATAAATATCAGCAAGACCCAGAAATTAAGACAAATACAGCAGGTGATGCATACATGAACCAACGTGTTGTGAATTTAGGTGTGCAATTGACGTTCTAATTAACTGATAAAAGATATAGTTATGAATAAACATAAAGTTGGAAAAATCTTATTGCTCTCTTTGTTATGTGGAGCATTTGAGGCTTGCGACAAATTTGAAGCCTTTCCTTTGGAATATAAGAACAGCCCGCAGGATGATGCGGTGGAGAATGTATTGAATAATATAGATCCAACCTGGGAATTGGAATTATTAGAGCGGAACGACTATGTGGTATCTTTTAAAGATAAAAAATACGATAAGTTGTTTACTCGTACTTTAGGATGGAATGGAGGTGATGGAGTGTTAACGACGCAGTTGCCTGATGGAAACACATTTTGGTCATTTAATGATAGCTTCTATGGAGTTGTAGATGGAGAAACTCGGTCACGTGATGGAAATAAAGTAAATTTCCCTCGTAACACTATTATGGTGCAGACACCTGGTGATAAAGAAGAAAATCTTATTTGGTTAGCCGATTTTGTTCAAACAACCGATCCTAATGCTCCGCGCTATTATCAGGCACGTACTCATATTCGTCATCCTAAAGCTAGCAGATCTGAAGCACAGATACAGGAAGGGGAGATCGATCAAGATTGGTTATATTGGGCTGGTGATGCTACTGTGTATAATAATCAATTACAAGTTCTTTGGAATGGAGTGGATAATACAGATAATGAACATCTGATGAGACATGAAGGTATTTGTTTGGCTACTTATAGCTTGGAAGGAAAACCGGGTGATGAAAGCTATTTGAAACTCATTAGTGCAAATCATCATTTTAATGATGCTGATGTCTATGGATACGGTTCTACTTTGTATGAAGATGAAGACGGGCATATTTATTTGTATGGTTCATATAATAATTATGATATAATAGTTGCGCGTACGGCTACACATAGTTTAGATAGTCCATGGGAATATTATGTATGCAATGAGGATGGAGAATATTCTTGGCAAAACACTTATCCAACTCAAGAACAGGTTGCTCTTTCCAAAATTCAAGAAACGGATTGCAGTATGCCTTGGGTTTTTAAAAAAGGAGATAGTTACTACATGGTGGCACAAGCTAAATGGTTTGGGCATGAAATGTATATTTTCCGAAGTGATAAACCTTATGGACCTTTTACAGATCGCAAAACATTGTTTGGATTCCCCAATACTTTAGATAAACTAGGGGTACAGACTTATGGCAATTTGTATATGGTAAATTTGCATCCTCATTTATCACGGGCAGGTGAATTAGTGTTTTCTACAAATACAGATCCGGCTGATGGTTTTGGTGGTAACTTTAATGCAGTGGGTAGTGCAGATCTTTATCGTCCTTACTTTTATCGTGTATATAATTGGGAGAAACTTTATGAAGAGTAAGGCTAAACTGTAGTAAATAATCGAAAGAACCATTTCTAGTGAAAAGAGGAATGGTTCTTTTTTATTCTTTTAAAGGTTACATATTAGTGGTAAATGCCATTTTGTTCGTTCATAAATTATAATTTTATACTAATTAATAAAATGAAAAACAGATATGAATAAGACTTTAATCTGTATTTTGTGGTGTTTAATGTGTGGAGGTAATGTCTTTGCACAGATCAAACTATCTCCGGTATTTTCTGATAACATGGTGTTGCAGCAACAAACACAAGCTCCTGTATGGGGTAAGTCTAAACCCAATAAGAAAGTAGAAATTACTACCTCATGGGATCAGAAGAAATATACTATTCAGGCTGATGCACAAGGGAATTGGAAGACTAAAGTAGATACTCCGGTCGCCGGAGGGCCATATACGATAACTATTTCTGACGGGAAACCTGTAAAGTTGAACAATGTGATGATTGGTGAAGTATGGGTATGTTCCGGCCAATCCAATATGGAAATGCAGGTAGAAGGTTGGGGTAAAGTGATGAACTATCAACAAGAGAAAGAGGAGGCGAATAACTATCCGAATATTCGTTTCTTGTTGGTAGAGAAAGCAACAAGTCCTTTACCCATAAATGATATGAAAGCAGCAGGTAATGGTTGGCAGGTTTGCTCTTCAAAAAGTGTGGCAGACTTTTCGGCAGCCGGTTATTTTTTCGGGCGCGATTTGCATAAGTATCAAAATGTGCCAATCGGACTGATAGATACTTCCTGGGGAGGTACTTATATTGAAACATGGACGAGTAAAGAGGCTTTGGCAACCGTGCCGGATATGCAGAAGAAACTAGAGGTACTGAAAGGACTTCCGATTTCATCCGAAGATCGTGAAAAGAAATTCCATTCAGATGTGGAAGACTGGAAGAAAGAGATTGAAAAGATTGACAAAGGATTTGTGGATGGCAGAGCTGTATGGACAGTCACAGACTTTGAAGACAGTGCATGGAAAACGATGAAAGTGCCGGGGCTGATGCAGGAGCAAGGCTTGAAAGGCTTTAATGGTATTGTTTGGTTTAGAAAAACGATAGATATTCCGGCTAACTGGGCTAATAAAGAGCTGACGCTGAATGTGGGAGTAATTGATGACAATGATTTTACTCACCTATTTCAATGGCGTACAAGTGGGACACACTGAGGGGTGGATGGCTCCCAGAAGCTACAAAGTACCCAAAGAACTGGTAAAAGGTGGTAAGGCGGTGATTGCTGTGCGTGTGATGGACACTGGAGGTACAGGAGGTATAAATGGAAGTCCTGAAAGTGTTTCACTCCATCGCTCTCAATCAGACGCTATACAATTGGCCGGTGATTGGAAATATCAGGTTTCTTTGAATATAAAAGATATTCCACAAATGCCTGTAAATACAGCTAATGAACCGAATATTCCCGGATTTTTATTTAATGCAATGCTGAATCCGTTGATTCCCTATAGCATAAAGGGAGCCATTTGGTATCAGGGTGAGGCTAATACAGGACAAGCATATCTGTATCGTGAGTTGATGCCATTGATGATTACCGACTGGCGGAATAGTTGGGGAACTGATTTTCCATTTTATATGGTACAACTTGCCAGTTTCACAGCTCAACAAACCGCTCCGGTGGATGCAACCTGGGCTGAATTGAGAGAGGCTCAAACACGAACATTGCATCTTGAGAATACAGGAATGGCTGTGACCATTGATATAGGTGATGCTTTTGATATTCATCCGAAAAATAAACAGGAAGTCGGCAGGCGTTTGGCATTGGCTGCGCGGGCACAGACTTATGGTGAGAAAATACCATATTCCGGTCCAATGTATGATACGTATCAGATGGAAGGTAATAAGATCCGTATTTATTTCAAACATACGGACGGTGGGTTGAAGACTGCAAATAACGAAATAATAAAAGGATTTACCATTGCCGGTGTCGATCATAAATTCCATTGGGCTGATGCTGTGATTGAGGGTAACACAATCGTAGTATCTTCGCCGGCAGTCGCTTTCCCGGTAGCAGTTAGATATGCATGGGCTGATAATCCGATCTGTAATTTGTATAATGGAGCCAATCTTCCGGCATCTCCATTCCGTACGGATGATTGGCCGGGAATCACTGCTGGCAATAAATGATTCATTCAATCTATCAGTAAAAATAGTACGTTACACATTAAAGAATAACCATGAGAAAACTAATTTATCTAGTAATCTTTCTTTTTATTTCCATAGGAATATACGCTCAAACGAAAGACTTGGTGCAATACGTCAATACGTTACAGGGCACTGATTCCCATTTTGGATTAAGCTACGGAAATACATATCCTACTACCGGTATGCCCTATGCCATGCATACGTGGTCTGCACAAACCGGAAAGAATGGAGAGGGCTGGAAGTATCAGTATGCGGTAGATGCCATCAGAGGATTCTGCCAGTCACATCAATGCAGCCCGTGGATGAGTGATTATGCCGTATATTCCTTTATGCCGATGGTGGGAGAACTAGTCGTTAATCAGGATAAACGGGTGACGAAATTTAGTCATGACAATGAAATAGCCAAGCCGCATTATTATAAAGTAACATTGAATAATGGCATTACCACCGAAATGGCACCAACTACCCGCGGCGTGCATTTGCGTTTTTCCTATCCCTCTACCGGAGACGCCTATCTGGTGATAGACGGATATACGGATATGAGTGAAATCAAAATAGATCCCGCCAAGAGACAAATATCCGGTTGGGTGAATAACCAGCGTTTTGTAAATAATTCCAAGACATTCCGCAGCTACTTCGTTGTGCAATTCGATAAAGCATTTGAAGATTACGGCGTATGGGAAAATCAGAAAGATGAAATCTTCTCTAAAAAACAGGAGGGAGCAGGCAAAGGTTATGGCGCTTATATCAAATTTAAGAAAGGATCGAAAGTACAGGCTAAGGCAGCCTCTTCCTATATCAGTGCAGAACAGGCTGTGGTTACTTTGAACAATGAACTGGGTAAAGACTCCAATCTGGAAACCACTAAAGCCCGTGGACAAAAAACATGGAATGAACTGCTGAACAGAATTCAGGTAGAGGGTGGAACAGAAGAACAAATGAAGACTTTTTATTCATGTCTGTTCCGTGCTAATCTTTTCTCACGTAAATTCTACGAACGTAAAGCGAACGGAGAACCTTATTATTACAGCCCTTACGATGGCAAAGTATATGACGGATATATGTATACCGATAATGGATTCTGGGATACTTTCCGTTCACAGTTCCCACTGACCAATATTCTTCATCCTACTATGCAAGGACGCTACATGAATGCTTTGCTTGCCGCACAGGAACAATGCGGGTGGCTACCATCCTGGTCGGCTCCCGGAGAAACGGGAGGAATGTTGGGTAATCACTCCATCTCATTATTGGCAGACGCATGGGCAAAAGGTATCCGTACCTTCGACCCGGAAAAAGCATTGAAAGCATACGCACACGAAGCGATGAACAAAGGTCCCTGGGGAGGAGCCAACGGACGCGGCTTCTGGAAAGAATATTTTGAACTGGGATATGTCCCTTATCCGGAATCAATGGGATCGAGTGCCCAGACCATGGAATATGCTTATGATGATTTCTGTGGCTACCAGCTGGCAAAAATGGTCGGAAACAAACACTATCAGGAAGTTTTTGCCCGTCAGATGTACAACTATAAGAATGTATTCGATCCGTCCATCGGCTTTATGCGTGGAAAAGGCGTCGATGGCAAATGGCAGGAACCGTTTGACCCGCTGGAATGGGGCGGACCTTTCTGTGAGGGCAATGCTTGGCATTATACCTGGTCGGTATTCCATGATACCGAAGGATTAATCAACTTGTTCGGAAGCGATGAGAAGTTTACTACCAAAATAGATTCAGTGTTTACCCTGCCCAGCACTATCAAGCCGGGAACATACGGAGGAGTGATCCATGAAATGAAAGAAATGGAAATCGCAGGGATGGGACAGTATGCACATGGCAATCAGCCGATTCAGCACATGCCTTACCTGTATAGCTATGCCGGACAGCCATGGAAAACACAGTATTGGGTACGTCAGATTGTTGAAAGACTCTATAATTCAACAGAAAGAGGATATCCGGGTGACGAAGACCAAGGCGGTATGTCATCCTGGTATATATTAAGCTCATTAGGCATTTATGCCGTTTGTCCGGGTACAGATGAATATGTGATTGGCAGTCCACTATTTAAAAAGGCTACCATAACGCTGGAAAACGGAAATAAGTTTGTGATCGAAGCAAATAACAACAATAAAGAGAATGTCTATATCCAGTCTGCTACTTTGAATGGACGTGTATTGGACAAGAATTTCATTAAATATGACGACATAGCAGACGGTGGTACGCTCCGTTTTGAAATGGGAGGGCAACCGAATAAAGAAAGATGCACGTCAAAATATGCCGCTCCTTTCTCTCTGTCGAAAGAATAAGAAAAGAAACAATGAAATGCAGTATGAAAAATAAAGTTTTAACAGGTTTATTATTGGTATTGATTGGAGGGTGGGGGAGCCTCCTGGCACAGAATGCCGGGAGCAATTATGCCCGTCAGGTGAATACACTGATAGGTACAAAAGGCGTTGGTCTGACTTCGGGATATCTTTATCCCGGAGCCACCTATCCTTATGGAATGGTGCAGTTCACCCCTTCTTACTTTTCCAAACGTTCCGGATTCGTCATCAATCAGTTGAGTGGTGGCGGTTGCGAGCACATGGGCAACTTTCCCACTTTTCCGGTAAAAGGTAAACTGAAGATGTCTCCGGACAACATTCTCAACTATCGTATCAATATCTCTGAAGAAAAAGGACATGCCGGCTATTATGAGGCAATGGTGCAGGAAGATATCAAAGCCAAACTGACTGTGACCGAAAGAACCGGTATGGCGAATTATGAATATCCGGCAGATCAACAGTATGGTACAATAATCATTGGTGGAGGTATTTCTGCAACTCCTATTGAACAAGCTGCAATTGTTATTACTGCCCCGAATAAGTGTGAAGGTTATGCGGAGGGTGGCAATTTCTGCGGTCTGCGTACACCGTATAAAGTCTATTTTGTAGCAGAGTTTGATACGGATGCGTTGGAATCGGGAACCTGGAAAAGAGATGAACTGAAACCGAACACCACTTTTGCCGAGGGAGAATATTCCGGAGTCTACTTTACTTTTGATGTAAGCAAGAAGAAAAATATCCAGTATAAGATTGGTGTTTCTTATGTTTCCGTAGAAAATGCACGTGAGAATCTGAAAGCAGAGAATACCGGATGGGACTTCTTACAGATTCAAAACCAGGCAGAATCCAAATGGAATGACTACTTGGGTAAGATCGAAGTAGAGGGTACTAATCCAGACCGGACCACTCAATTTTATACCCATTTGTATCGTTCGTTCATTCACCCGAATGTATGCAGTGATGTGAACGGAGAGTATATGGGAGCTGATTTCAAGGTGCATAAGTCCCGTTCTAAACACTACACCTCTTTCAGCAACTGGGATACCTATCGCACACAGATTCAATTATTGTCGATGCTCGATCCCGAAGTTGCTTCTGATATTGTGATTTCTCACCAACTGTTTGCCGAAGAGGCTGGCGGCGCTTATCCGCGTTGGGTAATGGCCAATATTGAAACCGGAGTGATGCAAGGAGATCCGACTCCTATCCTGATCTCTAATGCCTATGCTTTTGGTGCCCGTAATTATGATCCGAAGCCGATTTTCAAAATAATGAGAAAGGGAGCCGAAGAACCGGGAGCAATGTCGCAGAATGTGGAGGCGCGTCCGGGATTGAAACAGTATTTGGATAAAGGATATTATAATGCTTCCATTCAGTTGGAATATACTTCTGCGGATTTTGCCATCGGACAGTTTGCATTGCACGCCGTAGGAGATGAATTTGCAAGTTGGCGTTATTTTCATTTTGCCCGTTCATGGAAGAATCTGTACAATCCGGAAACCGGCTGGTTGCAATCACGTAATCCGGATGGTTCGTGGAAACCTCTGACTGAAGACTTCCGTGAATCGACCTATAAGAATTATTTCTGGATGGTGCCTTACGATATTGCCGGTCTGATTGAAATAATCGGTGGAAAAGTCGCGGCAGAGAAACGTTTGGACGAATTCTTCACCCGTCTGGATGCCGGCTACAATGATGCCTGGTTTGCTTCCGGCAATGAACCGAGTTTCCATATCCCCTGGATATACAACTGGGTGGGAACTCCCTACAAAGCACAGGAAATTATCAACCGTGTATTGAATGAACAGTATTCAAGTAAAATTGACGGTCTGCCGGGTAATGATGATTTAGGTACGATGGGTGCCTGGTATGTGTTTGCCTGTATCGGTCTTTATCCCGAAATACCGGGAATAGGAGGCTTTACTGTAAATACACCAATCTTTTCATCGGTGAAAGTTCATCTGAAGAAAGGAGATATAGTGATAAAAGGCGGTTCGGAAAAGAATATCTATATCAAATCCATGAAGTTGAATGGCAAACCGTATGATAGTACATGGATAGACTGGGATCAACTTAATAATGGTGGGACTATTGATTTTGCTACCTCGGCCAAACCCGATGTAAAATGGGGAACTAAAGTGGTGCCTCCCTCTTTCCCTTAAAAAGAAAGTAAGTCGGTTAATAACTAATATCAAACGTAAGAATGAAAAGAAAATTACAGAACATAGCTTATCTACTGATGGCTGCCGCATTCGTTACTTCATGCGGCGGGAAGAAACAAACATCCGAATTTCCGGATTGGGCGTGGGCGGACTTCCAGCGTCCGGAAGGCGTTAATCCAATTATCTCACCTGATACTACTACTATTTTCTATTGTCCGATGAGGCAGGATTCAGTGGCATGGGAGGCGAGCGATACATTCAATCCGGCTGCCACCGTTTATGATGGAAAAGTAGTAGTGCTCTATCGGGCTGAAGATAATTCGGCAACCGGTATCGGTTCACGTACTTCCCGTTTAGGATACGCTTCTTCCGATGACGGAATCCATTTCCAACGAATGACTGTTCCCGTATTTTATCCGGCAGACGATAGCCAGAAAGAACTCGAGAATCCGGGTGGTTGCGAAGACCCGCGCGTTGCCGTAACAGAAGACGGAAGCTCTACAGGTAAGCTTGTAGGTATTGTTACAAGCAGAGATTA
>OGUL01001947.1_pt1 | contig 15523 bp, 10 predicted proteins | sample 1553651 | NCBI WGS metagenome assembly OGUL01 (sample SAMEA2580048, study PRJEB22360) | human gut metagenome | biome: human gut; feature: human-associated habitat; material: faeces | place: Denmark | collected 2008/2010
AAATACGATGATTGGGTTTGTTACAAATACAGTAAATAACATACATCCAACTAATGAATCTAATAATAATGATAATAATAAGAAAATTGTTGAAAAAATGCTGTTTAACGCATAATAACGTAATACAAAAATACATAATTTACACCATTTTTACACCATTTTGATTTAAATACAAAATGAATATAGGACAACAGAAGAATTGCATTGCAATTAAAATAACAAAAAATATTATTTCTCAAAGTAAGAGTAACTAGCCAAAAAAAATGAAAATTGAAACAAGAGAAAATTTACACAATTCACAGGAGCTTTAATACTAAGAATTCCAGCCACAGGTTCGCCTGTGGTTTTTCTTATATGTGATTTTTTTTCTTTGTCAAATCTCTCATATTTATAATAGGAAAGGAATAAGGAGGTATTTGATGTACAAAAAGAAATTACTTTATTTATCACTAGCAGCATGTATGATGGGAATGACACCGAACGTAAATTTGCACGCAGAGGAAAAGAGTGTGATCGTACAAGATCAGGGACAGTCAGAAACATCTACGGAAGTAACTGAAAATCCTACGAATGATACTCATGTTGAAGAAAGTACAACGGAAGCAACAACTCATCAAAAACATGAAACACACAAAAAAGAGGCACATAAAAACAAAAAGAAGGTAAAAAAGAAAAACACGAAAAAGAAAAATTCTAAGAAAAAAGAGAATAAAAATCAGGAAAAGAAATCAAAGAAAAATAAAAAAGCCAAAAAGAAAAAAAAGAAGCAGAATAAGGCGGAACAAAAATCAATCAAAACTTATGCTGAAATGTCTTTGGAAAAGAAAAATCATAAAGAATACGTTGGATCCTATGTTTATTTTAATCAGGCAGATGAAGCATGGAATCACAGTGGACTGAGCATTCATTCTGCAGGATGTGGACCAAGTGCGATCGCTGTATGCATTACAAATCTTACATCAAAATGGGTAACACCAGTTGATGTTGCATCATGGGGATCACAAAATGGATATTATTCATCTGCAGGATCTGTGCATGAAGGAATCCCTGCCATGGTAGAGCACTTTGGATTACAATGTGAAGGCGCAGGAACAGATTATGAAAAAATTAAAGCTGCATTAAAAAATGGTAACTTTGTTATTGGACTAATGGGTCCTGGATATTTTACAAATGGTGGACATTTTATTACTTTAGTAGAAATTGACCAAGATGATCAGGTAACAGTTGCAGATGTTGGAAGTAGAAGAAGAAGCCAGTTTAAGTATGCTTTAAAAGACGTGATCGGAGAATCAAAAGCAGCAGGAGCTGGTGGCCCATTCTGGATTGTTAGATCAAATAAGAATACAGATGTAAAAGAAGAAAAAAAGGTTTCTAAGCTATCAAAAGGAGTTAAAAAGATCAAAAAGAAGAAAAAGATCGATCACAAAAAAGAAACTTTAAAAAACAAGGAAAAAGTAAGAGATCAGATCATTCATTCATTTTATCTTGAAACAACAAATGATATGAATGATTTTGAGAAAAAGCTTCCATTAACAGTTGTTTATACTGGAACAAAGCGATTGTCAACAGATACCGAACATCATAGCAAAATCAACCAGCATATTGAAAAACTTGCAAAAGAATTAAATGACCCATATTTGCTACAGGTTGCAAAAGAATATGATTTTGGATCTGACAATGTAAGTTCTGGTCAAGGAACGATCGCTTTTAATTTAGTGACGTATCTTTCATCAGGAGCAACAGAATATCAAGTTAATTAATCATGGAGAAGAATTATAATTTATTTTATCTGTCATACTTATTTTATATGTTATAATTTAAATAAATGACGGGCAGAGAAAGGAGAATAAGATGTTACAGTTTGATAATACAATTGTGGAGAAAGCATTATTGGATCATTATGAAAATCCAAGGATTTCAACATATCTAAACGAAAAGGGGGAACAGGTTATCCATTTAAAAGTGGAAAATGTGGATACTACGATGTCCGATATCAATCTTGCAGAAATTGATAGTAAAGTAAAAAGATCAATTCAGAATGATGAAGATCTGCTGACAAAAATGATCATTCAGCATTATTACGTTTATTATCATTGTTACAATGTAGATTCTGATATTAACACAATGCATAAAAATCTGAAATATTTAAGAATGTTACCAGTAAGTAGGGAACAAGATCCTTATATTGAAGTATTAGATTTGAAATTTGAACCTGTATTCTATTTACGATCATATTTTAAGAATTTTAATATCAAGATTAAAGGAGAAAAGCTGGAAGAGTTAGAAAATTTCTTAAAGCCTTTACAGTCTGATGCTTATGATGTGGCAAGAATGAATGTGCAGCGTGGTTATCATTTCAAAATCATGAAAAATGAAAATTTCCCAGATATTTTAACAGAACAGAATGGAGAGCCGGTCACACAGTTATTTCTATTCCCAAAATATATGGAAAGGATTTTTGATTCTATTGAATATGATGAGATTGTGTTAAAATTGCCTAATAATCGTAATATTGCATTTTTATCATACGATGAGTATGAAAGACATCCAGAAAAATTGAAGAAAATGAATGGATATCCAACATTGTATTACTACAAAAAAGGAGAAGGACTTACGATTCTTGGAGAGTGAGAAAAGAGGAAGCAACGAGAGCTTCCTTTTTTTTATGCAAAAAAAAGACATTCAGATATGTTCCAAATGTCTTCTTAATATGATCATAATCGATCCATTAAAGTATATGCATGAGTTGTTACATTAATTGCCCAATCTCCACTCGTACAATAACTCTCATTGACAGCCATAAGGCTAGTTCCTTTGTAATGGCTTCCTGATCTTGTAAGATAAGACTCTTTTAATAGTTTAGCTGTCATTAATAAATTCTCTTCTTTGGATGGAGCATTAATTCCTTTTGCAGAATCACTGTAAACGCCGTATCCGGTAAGATTATGATCTTCCTGAGCTCTTCGACTTGTTCCCCATGCGCTTTCATGAACAGCGATTGCCATAACTCCAATTGCATTTACTCCATATTTTTCTTCACATTCGATAAAGTAATCAGAACAATCTTCTAAGGCGGTTCCTTTCAAAATCTTCTTTGCTTTATCTTTTGTCAGATTACTCTTTTTTAATAAATTCATAGGATCAAATACGATTGATTTTTTGTTTTCGATCAATTTCATGCTATGATCTGCTACCTGAATCGAAGTTTTTAAATCTCTGATCTTTTGATCAATGGATTGAATGGAAGATTGATAAGATTCTTTTTTCTTTTCAATGATCGGTTGTAGATCTATGGAATCTTGTGAATCCATCATGATCAAAATGTTTTTCTGATCCTGTAATCCAAAGTGATAATTCATAGATGCCTGTATCAACCCCGTATCATTTAAGTTATCTGCTAATTGTTTTATTGTCTGATCTGCTGGATCATTTAGGTTGTCCAAGGACTGATCAGAAGAAGTTTGAATTCCGATGTATGATCCATAATTCCATTGAGTATAAAAATTTTGAATCTTCTGAAGTTTTTCTTGGTATTCTTTTTTCTCTGATTTTTTTTCTTTTATCTGATCTGCAGCGGCTCGTTTTTCTTTTACCAGCTTTTCTAGTTGTCCTTGTGTTTTCTTTACAACGAAGGTGATCTTCTTTTTTGGTGCTTCCTGAACAAAAGATGAATCTTTTTTATTAGAATTCTTGGATGCTTTCTTTTTCTTTTTTTTAGTATTTGTTTTCTTTGCTTTCTTATCTATTTTTTGAACTTTTTTTTGTGCTGCTGTGGTAGTTACAGTCGCTGTCGTTGATTCAGTTGTTGCAACTTCTGTGGTGACAGAAGTATCCGCTGTTACGGCTTCATCGGCATATGCAGGTGTGCAAACAGTGCACATCATCATTATACATAAAAGTGAACTAACTAATTTTCTTCTCATAAATAAACCCCTTTCTTAGTCTTCTATTACAAATATGAGTTATTTTAAAAAAAATATGAATCACATATAAGATTTCCTGCAGTTATGACTCATACCTAACTTACATATTTACAGTGTAATTATTGACGATGTAGAGAAAGAAAGGAAAAACATATGAATCATAATTTAGGCGTCCAATTAGGACAAGGTCAGTTTATTGAAATTCGAAAAGTTTCAGGAGCTGCTAGAAGTGGATCGAAATTTTTGAGTGTTTCGTTTTTTAAGAAGTATTTTGATGGGATTCAGGCGGGAGATTATCTATATTTTACTAAATTAAGTAAAGAAAAATATATGATATCAAAAACTCCTTACTCTGAAATGTCATATCCCAAAAGAATTCTTGCCCAAGGGAAAACCACATTAAAACTGTTTATTGACGAATCAGATCTTTTATTAGGTTCCTATTATTCATTCTTCAAACGAGGAGAACGTATTTTAATGAAAAAATCAACATTAAAAGAAATAGGAATGAGGAAACGTTCAAAACGGACTTCTAAGAGTGGATTAGTAAAAGCAAATCAGGATGCGATCAGTATTCAAAAGCAAGACTTGCCATTTTTTAGAGGAGAACATGGATATCATGTTGAAATTCATCAAGGAACCAAATTATATATGCGGATCACGCAAATTCCAGTAGAAGATATTCATCAAGACAGGTTGTTAAAAAATCTGATGAATCAAGACAAAGAGCAGGATGTATTTGAATATGATGCATACTGTCTTGTCCCAAAACAACAGTTGACTATCCCAAGAATGTTTTTAAAAAAATCGAATATGAGGAGAGGAGATCATTTTACTCTTAAAAAAGTAAATGAACAAACAATGCTAATCATTCCTAAAAAACAAAAAGATGAAATTATGGATGATTACTTTGATCCGTTTGAAAAAGCAAGAAAAACAGTCACTATTAATCAAGAAGAAAGTAGCGAAATCAAAAGCATGCAAAGAATTAAAGATCAAACAAAACTTGATTTATTCGGTATGCTTGAAGAGATGAGAAAAATTAACAACAATCAATTTATTTAAGGAGGCAAATTATGCTTAATTTTAAAAATTTTAAAAACTTTACAGGAAACACTAGAAATGCAAGTACAGTAGAAGAAATTGATGTTTTCTTTAATTATTTAAAGAAATATCTACAGTCTTGTTTAAAAGGAGAAGAAAAAGAAGCCGAAAAACTTCTTAGCAAAGCAGGAAGAGTTATTTGTGATCTTAATTCAAAGTGTCGTAAAGAAACAGGAAATTATTTTTTGACAGGAATCTTAAACGTTTGTGATAACAAACAGTTAGAAAATCTTATGGGATGCTTTTTATTAGAAGTTATCAAAAGTGAGAAAATGTTAAATGATGATATCCAGGTATTTAAAAAGGTCATCTAAAACAAAAATTAGACAGGAGAAAAAATATTATTTTAGGGTTCTCTGATTACAGAGAAAATTATGGAAGGAGACAAATTATGTCAAATGCAATCGTTTACAATGGGGAAAAAATTGAATTATCAAACTGCTTAAAGAAAGATCCAAGAAGTTATTATAACGGATGGATATTCTTAAAATCTGATGAATATGAGTACGCAGAATTCACATGTCTGCCAAAAGGAATGGTGATTCGTTTAACAAATCATCCTGAAGATGATAAATTTTATGCGAATGGCGATTACAATGGAAAATATAAGATTCCTAACGTGTTATTCAATACATATCATCTCGGAAAAACAAAATCAAGTCAGATTTTTCAAATAAATGAAAATACATTCTTTTTAAAAGGAAGACTTAATGCTACAGAACGAAGTGAATTCGAACCACCAAAAGTTCCTAAGAAAGAAAAAACTATTTATCAAGAAATTGATTTTGATAATTTAGTTATGCTTAATGATTCCCTTTCCAGTCGAACAATTAAAATGGAATCTGAGGGAAAATATATTGTTACTTATTGTAATAATGGGCAGCAGTATATTTCCATAAAGGAAACCAATGATGAAGATGCAGAAAAACTGTTTTCTATTCAGGATCTTAAGAAAATGTATGGAAAAGGATTTCATCATTTCTATGGAAATGAACTATCTTATGTAATTGAAACTAAAAATAAAGATATCTTTGTAAGTAAAGAGTTTTTTGATCGCATGAAAGTAGATTGCACAGAATGTAGAGTATTATATGATCCAGAAAAGAAAATTATTTACTTTACTCCACAAGAAACATTTTCTGATCTTTCAGGAGAAGTTATCGATCCAATCAAAGAAACTCCAGTTAATGTTGTAACTGAAGAAGCAACTGATATGGAAATGATACAAGCGTTATTAACTGAATTTACTAATTTTAAAGAATCAGCAGATAAACTTTTCACGAAATACAGAGATATGGAAAAAGGATTTTCAGAATTGAAAGCCGAAAATGAGGCAATCAAAAAAGCTTTAAAAGAGCAAAATCAAACCGTTACAATCAATAACGGAAAAGCTTACTTTGAGAGTTTTGAAGAAATGACATTATGATTCATAGGAAAAGGAGTGGCTTAGGCTGCTCTTTTTTTTGTATGTATTAAAAATCTTATATATGAAAAACTTTCTAACAAAAATCTCTCATATTTATAATGAAAGAAGAATTTTTACCAAGTGTTTTTTTTGAAAAAGTCTGAAAAATGACGTAAATGCATGGTTTCTTAGAAATAGACGAATTTCAAGAGATGCTTGGTAAAATGTTGAGAAAATGGCTTAAAATCGTTTTTTTTAAGAATCAAGAAGATATAAGAATGGCGTTTTTTTTTCGTTGGTTGAATAGGAACATACGATGTATTTAAATTAGAAGGAGAATACGGAATCCATGATCCCGCACTGTTGAATAATAACATATGATGTATTTAAATTTATTTAACATAAATTAATTTTCCTCCTAAACTTTAGTTGAAAAATTACATAAGATGTTTTTTTTATATGTGAATTTTAATTTTCTCTAAAAATCTCATATTTATATTGAAACATGAGTGAAAGGAGAAATTTAATGAGTTTTAATGAAGCACAAACAGAAGCAATTCATCATAAAGAAGGTCCATTATTGATCATTGCAGGCCCAGGATCCGGGAAGACAACAGTGATCGTAAATCGTACAAAAAATTTAATTGAGGAACATCATATAGATCCTAGAAAGATTCTTGTTGTAACATTTACAAAATCTGCAGCAGAAGAAATGGGTATCCGTTTCCAAAAATTATGTCTGGAAGAAGAGGATCCAGATCAATATACTGGCGTTCATTTTGGCACGATCCACTCTATCTGTTTTCAGATTTTAGTAAGCTATTTTGGATATGATTATTCCCAATTAATACAGGAAAATGAAAAATATCGCATTCTATATGCATTGGCAAAACAATACGATTTTGCATCTTTAGATTATAATAAATTTATCGCAGATATTGCAAAGGCGATTGGGTACATTAAAAACTGTGATGGGAAAGGTATCAATTATTCAAAATTTGATGTATCTGAATATCAGGTCAAAAAAATGATGAAAGGATATCAGGAAGTTTTAGAAAAAGAACATAAGATCGATTTTGATGATATGTTACTTCGTTGTCGTGATAACTTAAAAAAGCATGAAGATGTTTTAGCAGATGTACAGGAGACATTCCATTATATCATGATCGATGAGTTTCAGGATACAAACAATGTACAGGCTGAAATCTTTAACATGATCGCTGAAAAGAGAAAAAATATTTGTGTTGTCGGAGATGATGATCAGTCTTTATATCGTTTTCGAGGAGCAAAACCAGAGATCATGCTTGATTTTGAAAAAACATATCCAAAGACGAAAAAGGTAGTTCTGAATATCAATTATCGTTCTGATCGTAATATTGTTGCCGCATCAAAGAAGTTTATTGAGTACAACAAAACAAGATTTCCAAAGGATATTAAGAGTTTTCATAAAAGAAGATACAAAATCCAATTACAGCAGCTACCAAATGACAAAGAGCAGAATACATGGATCATAAAAAAGATCAATGAATTATACAAAAAAGGTGTTCCATACTCTGAAATGGCTGTGATCTATCGGACAAACCGAGAAAGTAAAACAGTGATTGATCAATTAGTAAAAAAAGACATTCCATTTCAGGCAAAGATTGAAGATGTGATCAATATCTACAATCATTTTATCTTCAACGATATTCTTAACTTTATGGAATTAGCCAAAGGATCCAAAAGCATGGCACGATGGACCAGAGCATTAAAACGTCCAACTGCTTATATTCCAAATGATGCTTTTAAAGAATGCAAATCTTTAGATGATCTGAAGCAGTGGGGATTTGATCATGGAAAACCATATATCAAAAAGAATATTGAAGCTGTAGAAAGAAAGATCCGAAAATTAAAGGTATTAGATTTCAAAAAACAGGTTGGATATATCAAAAGAACATTAAATTATGAAGAAGGATTGATCTCTTATGCAGAATATAAAGGGGAAGATGAAACTCTTTTATTAGAAATTCTAAATGATCTGGAAGAAGATTCAAAAGAATGTGATTCCATGAAAGAATGGCAGCAACGTGCAAAAGAATATACCGCAACCATCAAAAGAACAGTTTCCATTGATGAAGAAAAAGACGCAGTCAATCTAACAACCATGCATGGAAGTAAAGGATTAGAGTATCAAGTCGTCTTTATGATCGATGTCAACGAAGGGATCACCCCTTATGAAAAAGCAGAAACAACACCGGAATTAGAAGAAGAGCGAAGGATGTTTTATGTTGGTATGACGAGAGCAAAAGAACGCTTATTTGTTATCACAACAAGTATGTTTCGAGGAAAAGATGCAAATCCTTCTGATTATTATTATGAATTGCAAAATATTCTGGAGAAAAAGGAGTCATAACAGGCTCTTTTTTCTTTTGGACAAAAATCTTATATGTGAAAAAAATAAATGAATAAATCTTTCATATTTAAGATAGAAGAAAGATGGACAAAAATTGTGATTTTTCGTAAAATAGAAAATAACAGGAGGAGTTAAAGTAAATGATACGAAAGCGATTATTAGTAACAGGATTAGCAATGAGCATGTGTCTCAATCAGATGCCGCCAACAATCTTAGTGAAAGCATCACAAAATACAAACAGCAATTCAAAATTTGAAGTAGAAGTAAAAAATTCAAAAGCTTCAAAATATGGATATATTAAACCTGCAGGACAATCTTATGCGACAAATCCTAAGTCAAAATTGAAGAAAGCAGCACAGTTGCCAGCACATTATGGATCAATGGAAAAAGACGTTCGTGATCAAAACCCATTTGGAACCTGTTGGGCATTTGCAGGGATAGGAAGCTTTGAATATACAGTGGATAAAAAAACAGGGAGCAATACAGATTATTCAGAAGAACATATGATTCAGAGATTATCGAAAAATGGAGATACAGGATATCAGATCACAAGTAAAGATACTGGTGGAAATGAATATATGTATTCCGGATATTTTACGTCTGGATATGGTCCAGTATCAGATAGCCTTTTCCCATATGATACGACAAAATCAACTCTGCAGATCATTCCATCTATTTTAAATGCAAAAGGAAATTATCGTGCAACAGATGTACAGTTTTTTAAAACAACAGATGATGCAAATGGCGCTTTAAACAGTGAGACCGTCAATACAGTAAAACAGGCAGTTTATAATAATGGAAGTGTTACCTGTGGAATCACATGGGACAGTAGTATGATCCAGGAAGACAAGGTGTCTTATTACAATAATGACGATAATGCACGAAATGATTCGAATCACGAAGTTCTGATCGTAGGATGGGATGATGATTACAGTGCGGATCATTTTGAAGGTGTGACGAAAAATGGAGCATGGTTGGTTCGAAATAGTTGGGGAAATAATATTGGAGATAACGGGTATTTCTGGGTATCTTATCAGGATAAATCCTTGATCCCTTCCTGTACGATCAGAAGCTATGAAGAAGTCAGTGATGATGATACAATCTACAACCTGGATGAAAGCGGAGCGCTTTATCCTCAGGTAACTTATGATGGAACTTCACAAGTCGGATTTATCAACTCTTTTTCTTTGAAGAAACGAGAGAAATTAAAAGAAGTAACATTTTATGAAGCAGAAACAGGAGCACAATATCAGTTGTTTTATGTTCCGGTCAAAGATGATGGATCATTAGATATCGGGAACAAACAGGCGATCACAGAGAAAAAGACCTTAGATTTTCCGGGGTATCATACAGAAAAGATCACGAAAGAGATCAATGTAAAAAAAGCTGCGATCATGGTAATGATCGATAGTAATGAAGACAGTGCCGGCCTTGGAGCTGAGGGATCCATTTCTGATGGCAGAAAAAAACTTTATATCCCGACATTAGAAAAAGGACAAAGCTATATTTATGCCAATGGAGAATTAGGCGATCTCTATGACATGGGGACTAATTTTGGAAACTGGTCTATTAAGCTAGTGACCGAAAAGGCAGATTCTGCCTTTTATGCAAAAGATCACAAAAACAGTACAGATCTTGGAAGTTTTCGATGGACGGGTCGTTCTGTAAAGCCTTCCATTGGAGATATCGTTTCTGAAGATGACGGTAGTGTTTTAAAACAGGGAACAGATTATGAACTGGAATATGAAAATAACACGAATCCCGGAACTGCTACTGTAAAAATCACAGGACTTGGAAAATATGCAAAGTGTTCGCTTACTTTCACATATACCATTGAAAACAAAACATTCCATATTAATGGAAAAAAAGATGGCGATTCGTTAGACGATAAAGATTGGACAGGAGAAGAAATAAAACCTAGTGTTGGAAATGTATTATCTGATTATGACAACCGAGTATTGGAAGAAGGCACTGACTATAAACTTGTTTATTCTGATAATATCAATGTTGGAACAGCTACAGTAAAAGTGGTCGGAATGGGAGATTATGAAGGATGTAATCTAACGTTCGTTTATAAGATCGCAGAAAGCTGCGGTTATAATGGGTTTTTTGTGGAAAATGCAAGTGACAAAAGTGACTTAGGTTCTGTAAAATGGACAGGTGATCCAATCAGAAAGAAGCCTGGAACAATTCGTTGTTCACATTGTAAAAAGGAATTAACTGAAGGAACAGATTATGAACTGGAATATGAGAATAATGTAGATCCAGGAACAGCAACTGTTACAGTAAAAGGTATTGGAAAATACAAAGGATATGAGCAGAGTTTTACTTACACGATCGAACATCGAACATTTCATCTAGATCATTATCAAAACCATGATAATATTGGAACTGTGAAATGGACTGGAAAAGAAGTAAATTATCTTCCAGAAAATATTGTGTCCGATCATAATGAAACAGTTTTAGAAAAAGAAAAAGATTATAAAGTCGAATATACAGATAATATTGAACCAGGAACAGCATCCATAAAAATAATCGGAATCAATGATTACAAGGGATGTGAGCTGAATTTCACTTATACGATCGAACCAGACTGTGGATATGGCGGATTTTATGCAGAAATGCATCAAAATGGCACAGATTTAGGAAAATTTGATTGGACAGGATCTGACGTGCAGCCTTATCTTGGAAAAATCTTATGCAAACATTGTAACAAAGAATTAGAAGTTGGTAATGATTATATCATTGAATACAGCAACAACATTGATCCGGGAAAAGCGACAATAAAAGTTACTGGAATTGGAAAATATAAAGGTTACGAACAGAGCTTCACTTACACGATTGGACATAAAACATTTACAGTAGAAAATCATAAAAATGGAGATTCTTTAGGAAAGGTCAAATGGACGGGAAAAGAATCAAAATATGATATTGGGACTGTTGTAGATGCATCTGGAAAACGTCTGGAAGCGAAAAAAGACTATACGGTTGCTTACAGCAACAATGTAGAACCAGGTACTGCTACAGTAAAAGTTACAGGACTTGGAGAATACAAAGATAATTCTTATGAGTTTTCCTTTGAAATCGAAGAGGACTGTGGATATGGCGGATTTTATGATGAAAAGTTAGATGAAGAGGCTTCCCTTGGAACATTTAAATGGACAGGAGAAGAAATCCGAAGGCATCCAGAAAATCTAAAATGTAAACATTGCAATCGTGCATTAGTAGAAGGAACTGATTATATGATCAGATATTCTGATAATGTAGATCCTGGAACTGCAACAGTCAAAGTAATAGGAATGGGACAATTTGAAGGAACTGAAAAAATATATCATTATACGATCAAAAACAAAACATTCCATAGCGGTCGATATGAAAATGGGCAAAACTTAGGAACTTTAGAATGGACGGGAAAAGAAGTAAAATTTGATATTGGACAAGTTGTATCTGATCATCAGGATGTTGTTTTAAAAGAAGATACTGATTATAAGATTACATATTCCAACAATATCAATCCAGGGACAGCAAAAGTTGAGATCACTGGATTAGGAGATTATAAAGGATGCAGCTTAAGTTATACTTACACGATCCATAAAACAGAAACTCCTGTAAAACCATCTGAAGATACGAACCCTTCTCATAATGATTCTACAACAGAAACTAAAAAGGAATCTCTTACGATCGCAACAGATCCAGAAAATGCGATTTATAATGGAAAGAATATCACTCGAAAAGTGATCGTAAGATCTGGTAATGATATTTTAACAGAAGGAAGAGACTACAAGATTACTTATAGTAATAACAAAAACTGTGGAATCGTCACAATGAAGATTATCGGAATCGGCAATCACCAGGGAACAATTACAAAAACATTTAAGATCGCTCCAAAGAAAGCTTCTTTAAAGAAAATAAAATCTGGTAAGAAAACAGCAACACTTTATATCAGAAAAAGTTCTGGTGGCGTTACTGGATATCAGATTCGTTACTCTTATAAGAAAAACTTTAAATCTTCCAAATACAAGGTCTCTAAGAAAACAACGTATAAGATCAAAGGATTGAAACGCAAAAAACAAGTATATGTGAAGATCCGAGCTTACAAACAGGTTGGAAAGGCAAAGATCTATGGAAGTTGGAGCAATTCCAAAAAAGTAAAAATTAAATAATTTTTGGCCGACGAGGCTGCTCTTATATAAGAGTGGGGCATGATTTATGTCATGCCTCTTTTTTTCTGTGCAAATATCTCATATTTAAAATATAAGAGTTTTTTAAGCAAAAAGAAAGGAAGTAAAAAAAATGAAACATATCAAGAAAATTTTAATCCCTGCTGCCATTGTAGGAGGAATCACAATTGTGATTGCAAAATTATGTAAGAAAGATTCGGCTGATCATATTGATCTTACTTTGAATGATGATGACATTGATGAGGTTGAAAAAGAAATGGTAAAAAAGATGGAGAAAGACATAGAAGTCATGCCTGAAATTTCTGAGGAAGATGAGACGGAGATTTGGGATTTCGGGGATTTGTGATAATGTAAGAATGGCGGCTGATTACCGTCATTTTTTTTGTCTTTAAATCTTTCATATTTAATATGAAGTAATTTTTTTGAAAGGAGAATCATTATGAAAAAATGGAAAAAATATTTGTTGTTTGTTTTTATAATGTCGGTGATCTTGTTTGTCCCATCAAAGCAGAATGTAAGGGCGGATGCAGCAAATTCCTATGACTCAAATATGCAGACACAAAGATATGACACTTACGTCAGAGTTGGAAAAGATGGTAGTTACACTGTAACGGAGAGTATTGGTGTTGTCTTTTTGAATCCAAGGCATGGAATTTATCGTAATATTCCACTGACAGGGATCAGTACTGGAAAAGACAAGAAGAAATCATATTACTACACAGAGTTCAAGCTAATATCCAATGACAGCGATAGTAATTTAGTAGTGGATGATGAAAGTTCTTATGTCGCACAGTTAAGATTTGGAGATGAAGATAAGGAAGTAGATCAAGGAACTTATAGTTTTACCTACAAATTAACACCACAATACCAAGATACTAAAAATGATCTTTTGTATTACAATATTTTTCCAAGCGAATGGAAAAATAAAATTCCACAAAACAGCAGTTTTTCCATTCAGTTTCCAAAGAAAACAGATCTTAAAAAACTGAAATTTTACTATGGAGAAAACGGAGAGATCAAAGATGCAACAAAAATCTTAGATTTGAAATATGATAAAAAAAAGAATTATGTTGCAGGTGTGCTAAAGCAGGATCTTGATCTTGGAGAGGGAATCACTTGTTATGGAAATTTGGGTAGTGGCTATTTCACAAGAACAAATCAGATCCAATCAAGATATCAATTTGTTTTGTATATTTCAGTCGCTATATTTATCCTAACCAGTCTTATGTTTGTATTTTTTGGAAGATCAAAAAGAATCAAAGCAACTACAACAACTTATCAGCCTCCATATGGAATTGACAGTGCGATCGCAGGATATATATGGAAGGGTCGATTAACCGATAAAGATGTGCTTTCTCTTATCTATTACTGGGCAGACAAGGGATACATCAAGATATATGAACTAGGAAGAGATGATATGGAATTGATGAAACTGCAAGATCTTCCAAACGATGCCCCTGAATATCAAAAGATCATGTTTCAAAAACTTTTTGAAGAAAATCCATATAGGGTTGTTCTTTCCTCTTTGAAATACAAATTTGCAGATACTATAAAAAGGGTAAAGATTGAGATTACAAAAGAATATTCAAAAAAAATTTTTACAAGAACATCTAAAATAGCATCAGTTATTACGCTAGTATTGTCTGCAATTCCATTGATTCTTTTTAATCTGCTCGATTCGAAATACTGTATGCATGGATTTCTTTTTTCTTTTATCATCTTTATGATCATATTTGTAAGAAAACTTTTAAATTCATATAATGGATTCGATAAATATAAGACGAAAACGGAAACAGAAAAATTTACATCCTTCTTAACAGGCGATTTATTTTTGATCTTCATGTATGTGATATATGCATACCAATATGCGGAGATCGTGCAAAAAGGAGAAGCTTACGATTACACAAATATATTCAGCGTAATATTGATCTTTTCATTGATCGAGATGGTTTATTTATTCTTTATGATGCGGCGAACAAAAGAAAATAATGCTGTTATGAATCAGTTAATGGAGTTCCATAACTTTATGGAAGCAGCAGATCATGGAGAATTCAGTAATATGGCGGATACAAATCCAGAAAATTTTTATCATATCCTTCCATATGCGATGGCGATGAACGAGTATGAAGAATACACAAAGAAACTTGACATACTGGCATTACAATCCCCAGACTGGTACGAAAGTGATTCTACATATCCTGGTTATCCTGATTATTATGATCATGTTGATCATTTTTACAGAAATATGGGAGATGGATTAGATAGAACATGTACAAGTTGTTTAACATCTAGCCCTTCAGATTCATCATCTTCTTCTGGAGATGGAGGATGCAGTGGTGGTGGCTGCGGCGGTGGCGGTGGCGGCAGCTGGTAGTCCTTATTTCGAGTGGAACGTCAATTTTATAAAAATATAAGGGCCTATTAATTTAGGCTCTTTTTTATATGTGAAAAACTTTTTTTTTCAAATCTATCATATTTAAAGTAGAACGGAATGTTCTTATTGTGAATGAAAGGCGGA
>OGUL01001980.1_pt1 | contig 15261 bp, 18 predicted proteins | sample 1553651 | NCBI WGS metagenome assembly OGUL01 (sample SAMEA2580048, study PRJEB22360) | human gut metagenome | biome: human gut; feature: human-associated habitat; material: faeces | place: Denmark | collected 2008/2010
TACAGACCTTATGTTACTGATAAAAATGGTAATAAAAGATATGCTAAATGGTATGGCAAGAAAGTTTTTAGATTTTGGGTTGATGAATTAAAAGAAGAAACTGATAAAATCAATGAAGAAAAAGTAAAAGAAAGATAAAAATAAAGGGTAACAAATAGGCCTAAACCTATCTGCTACCCTTCTAAATTTTATAAACCTAATAAAGCCTTCCAAGTATTATAACCAACTTTACCATCTGCTGTAAGACCTTTTAATTTCTGATAAGCCACAACAGCATTGTAAGTATTAGTTCCAAATATTCCATCTTCTTTTAAATTAGCAATTCCATATGCTTTTAAAATTCTTTGAAGCAATTTAGTTATATTTCCTTTTGCTCCAAGCTTAAGTGTTGGGCATCCAGCTAATGTTTTAGATTCTCCTGTTTTAGCATTATATGTCAACCCATCTACTGGCTGACTAGAAAAGCCTTGTCTATTACATTCTGTCTGTAATTCTATGACCCAAGCTTTCCAATTCCAAGATTTTAGATACTCACTCAACCAATCAACATTGTTGATAGAGCTATTAGATTTGTTAATAGAAGTATTGGTTTTACCTAATAACATACCTTCATAAAAATCATTCATATCTATATAACCATTACTGCCCTTTATTATTGCCTTACTTGTATATTGAAAACCAACAACATTATATCCTGGAGCAGAATAAGAAACTTTTGTAACTCCATCATCTGGTCCATACTTAGCAATCCATAAAGGATATTTCTTGCACCTATCATCAAAATTACATAGAAAGCTTTCATAAGTATATAAAACTGGATAATATCCTAATACTTCCTTACATCTTTCCATAAATGTTACAACTTTGTCTGATTTATTTTGTATTTGTGGGTCTTCAAAATCTAATACTGGAATAATTTCATATGAATATTTTTTTAACTCTTCTAAAAAGCCATTAGCTTGGTCAAGTGCAGATGTTGATTTACTAAAATAGTGATAAAACCCAACTTTCATTCCAACATTTTTACAACCTTTATAATGAATGTCTCTATCTGGGTCAAAAAAAGTTACTCCTTCTTTTAGCTTTATTATTGCTATTTCAACTCCTGAAGCTTTCATATAATCATAATTTAATTTTGGGTTGTTATTACTTATATCTATACCTTTCATTTATATCATTCCTTTCGTTCCTAAATAAGTTGGTTTGTTCCTAATTTTCTTATCTTTTGTTCCTAAATAAGCCGATTCGTTCCTAAAATAGATAATAAAAGAGTAAGAACTTGTCCTACTCTTCTTTCTTTACTTGCTTAATAGTTTGGTTTATTCCTACTGCAACTCCCCAACAAAGTATGCCTTGAAGTATTCCATTCACAATAGCTTCATATAATACCTTATATTCAGAATTTATTATTGTTAATAATACTGCAAAAGTGACTCCAAAAATCATTAAAGCTATAGGTATCCATTTATCTTTTACAGCAGATTGTTTTAGAAATGCCCCAACAACATAAATTGAAGCAATTAATATCATTAAATTTTCTGGTATAAAATTCATTATTTCCATATTATCTTTTCCTTTCTTATTTGAATAAAAGAGCAATAGCTCCACCAACTACTGCTCCTATAATTGCACGCCATAACCATGTTATTGTGCTTTCTAAGTCTTCTATTCTGTGATTAGCTACTTTTATTTTTTCTTCTAATGCTTTTAGCTCCAACTCAACTTTACCATTATTTGTTTCAAGCAAAGTTTCAATTCTAACTAATCTTTCTTTTATGTCTTGTATATCCTGTTCATTGTTCATCCTGTCACCTCTATTTTTCTAAAATAAAAAGCACCCTAATCTGGATGCAGGACTTCTTATCCTTTCAATCATTATTCTCACCTTTATACTTATAATTTTACATTGACTTTTTGTCTACTTTGTGATAATATATAGTTGTAGATGTTTTTACTCTACAACTTACATTGCCTTACTCCTAGTGAGTAGGGCTTATTTTTTTACCTTCACTTTCATACTTAATTTTGGTTTTATGTTATTGTCTGTTGTTATTATGTTTGTCCCCTTTGTTGTGCTTATACTAGGGATTTCTAGGGAGTGGATTATTTGACTATCTAATTCATAAGTTACTGTTACTGGATTCGATTTTAAATATGATTTAAATCCAACTAAGTTTTGAGTATCTAATTTATTCTTAGAAATAGATAATATAAATCCTGTACCTGATTCTCTTAAGCATATTCCTTCTTTTGTAATTGCTGTACTATCCATGGAATATATATTTGATGGAGCGAATTGTTTGCATATCATCTTTGAAGGACTTTTGCCATAATTCGTTGAAGTTTTTAGTATGCTCAAACCGCTACAATTAAATACTAAATAATCATCATTGGAAACGCGTAAAGCCCAATTTTCTGTTCCGTCTAAAATAACCTTTCCCACTCTCTGCACTAGCTTATTCCCTTCAATAGTATCAGCTACTCCGTTTGGTAGACTTCTTAGTGGGATAGGGAGATTTAGAGGTGTTGTATTATCATTTATCTTTACAGAAAGGATATTATTTTCTCTTTCTGCCACACTCTCTATTCCATCAATATTATTAGGAAGGTCTATATTGGTGTAGTCGCCTTCAAGAATTACTAGATTATCTAGTTTAAAAGAACTTGTATTTGAATTCCCATATTGAACTCCTAGTTGTATTTTTGATGGTATTTCTCCCTTTGTGCTAAATGTTAATTTGAACGTTCCATCTTTCAAGGATATATCTCGATAGCCATTGGTTAATGTTGGATAAAAAACTGAGAATATTGCTCCGTATTTTTCAGATGAATAACTACTTTCGCTAATTGCAACCATTGCTGTATATGTTGTGTTAGCTTTAAATAATGTACTATCTATTATCGCTACAGTATCTCTTGTATAAACCTTACCTACTAATTCATCTAAATTGCTCACTAAATTCTGACAAGTCTTTCCTTCTACAACTAAATCTTTTACTTTAGCTTTCACACAGTTTTCTATGCTTATTTCTGTACCTTCAACTGTTTTATATTTACCTTGCATAATCAGTAATTCCCTAGGCATTATTATCACCTACCTCATATGATACATATCCACCTACCCACATATTATTTATATGTGTGAATATATACTCATACACATATCCTCCAATTGTTTCAGGTTCATTCTGCCATGCTATATTGCTAGGAAAAGTAATATTCAAATCATTGTCAACTTTAAACCACAATCTTATTTCTGCATATTCTTTTACTTCTGGCAATACTATTTCTGTATTATCCTGTATTTCTACAAAAAAATTACCCTTACTAAGTGTAAGAGTTCCTTCTTGTACTTCTATGCTATGTACTGGTGGATTTAATCCTTGTGTACAAAGGGCATAGAGATATTGGTCATTTCTACTCCTTGGAATAGGAAGATTTTCTATACTTCCTATTCCATTTAAAAAAGCCATGTATAAGTCTGAACGACTTATTGGTTCTGGTAAATTAGTCATTTAAAAATCACTCCTTTTATTGTATAATTAACAAAAGGAGCATTTTAAAGTAACCTACCTTAATGGTTTTAGCCGACCGAGGTAGGTTACTTTTTGGTTATTCTAGTCATATATTTTTTATTATCACCTTACTATTTGTTGAAGGTATTATCAAAAATCCAAAATTGTTTGTCGACCAATTTGGGCCATTAGCCCTTATAAAGCCTTTATTGCATAAGAAACTTTTAAACCTAATCTTTTATGCCCAGCTACATTTAGATGTGCTATATCTAAAAAATAAGCAGCCTTATTTTCTGCTATATTAGGGTTTAAACCACTTAGTGTATAGATGTCTGTATAAGGAACACTGTAATACATACATCTATCTATGATTGCATCTCTATAGTCATTTAATATATGCCCCTTGCTATTTTGGGTATAATCATTATTCATATTAGTTTTTGAAAATTGTCTATGAAGTGGAGTAAAAAATACTATTGTTGCAGATGGATATTTTGCCATCAATCCTGGCATAAGTATATTTAATCCTCCATAAAAAGTAGTATTGTCAGTATCAGTTTTTTCTCCTATGCTGGTTGGGTGCATGCCATAGTCATTTGTTCCACCAAACACACAAACCAAGTCTGCATCATCGTCCATTTCTGCATATCTCTCTGCCATAGAGTTTTGTCCATTAGCTATTGTGGATCCTGAAATACCATATGTTTTTATTTCTCTTAACCCCAATTCTTCTTTAATTGTATAACAATATGTTTTTGTTCTGTCTGACAACCCATATCCATATGTCAAAGAGTCTCCCAAAAATACTCCTTTTTTGCCATTCCATTGATTTGTTGAACTTCCCATACTTCTTACTTTTTCTTTTAACTCGTTCACATCATCTCTAAGCGAAATTTGTAATATTCTAGGATTATTAAATATAATATTTTGTGCTAAATTACTATATATAGAAGGAATTATCAAAAATCCAAACTTGCTTATGGTCCAATTTAAAACATTACTATAGTTGTCCCTTTCTATACTGAACCAATTAGCCCCATTTTTTTCAAAAACATATCCTGTGCTTGTTGCTTCCGCTATAATTTCATCTCCACTTGCACAAGCTTCTATACTTAGTGTTGTTTTTATTTTTACAGTTCCATCTAAATTATAATCTGCTATGCCTCCAATGTAATTTGCATTAGTGTGCTTTAAGCAGATCGTAGTAAATGCTCCATTTTCAGTAGTTCCCAAAACTATATAATTTGTATCTAAAATATTAAATTTAATTTTATTTCCTTTTAAGATAGCAATATTATATGCGTTCGTTGGAACAGTAGAATTTAGTACATTGTCATTTATAGTAATTTCTCCTGCATAATTAAGAACAAAATCGTTTGCTGTTGCTACCTTTTCTTCATAAATTTCCTTTTCTTCATATATCTCATTGCTAATAGAATTTGCTAATGCTTCAAGAAGGCTTATTTTTGCTGAATTACTAGATATTTGATCTACATTATAATCAAGTATTTTTATATTGCTTGCTAGATTACTCCCTTTATCTTTCACAAGAAAGAAACCTAACTTACTATTTTCCCATCCTGTAACAGAAGAATAATTAGATTTGTTTAGCTCTAAAACTAAATTGCCATTTTGGTATATCTTATACCCTTCTTCGATTTTCTCTACTCTTACTTTATCTCCTTGACTGAAAGATTTAGTAATAAGATTATCTGCTCTCACAACATAGCTATTTGAAGTCCAGTCCATCAATCTTCCTAATACTTTGCCTACAGTAGATATATTCAATGTTGTGAAAGTTTTTGATCCAACCCCAAGCAGAATGTATTTAGTATCCTCCAATGTGAATTCCAATGCATCGGAATCACAGGCAATATAAGAATATTGATTTGTTTCTCCTGTTACAGAAAGGATATTATTATTTATATTTACTGTCCCTTCTCCAACGAAATCAGTATTTTTAGCTGTTCTTATTTCTTCTATGAATATTGATGAAAGAGCCTTTTTTATACTTTCCTTCATTTTACTTAAATTTATGCCTAAGGAAATATTTCCCTGTCTGGCAAGAACAACTTCTGAATTAGTTGCAGATTCATTCCCATTTGTTACATTAGCTACTATTGTATCTACTTCGTTCTCAAATTCGGCAATTTGCGAACTAAAATCATCTAATCTTTTACCTACCTTTTCATATCTTTTACCAGTATTATTATCAAATCGTGCATCCACAATTTCAGCATTTGACTCTCCTGCTCCAATTACCATGTTGTTGTATATTTCAAGATTTTTATCTTCTTTTTTTGATATCTCTTCAATTGCAGAAGCAATAGCCTCTCTCACTTTTTTTGCATATACAGCATGCCTAATATTATATACAATATCACTCAAACTCATTTACTCCACCTCTTCTCTATCTAATATAAGTTTTCCATTTTCAACCTTATAATAATCTTTATTTGCTGTAATAAAAGGATCATACGGAACATATATAAAATCTATAATTCCCTCATAATCCTCTTTTTCATCTCCATATACATCTAATGTTTGTTTACCACTACAAAAGAATTTTACTCGCTTGGTTCTTTTATTATAAAAAATAGTTAAAATTTCTTCCATATTAACCATATTAACCTCCTACAGCAATATAACTAAATTGTACTTCTTTTTCATTTTCAACCCCATTATATATGCTAGTCCAATATCCTCTTACTGTAAATTTCCCATTAATTTTATCGATTGATGTTACATTTAAATAAATTCTTTTTACATATTCTAATTCTATTCCACCCTGAGTATCTACGGTTTGACATACTACTTCAAATTCCTTTCCTTTAAATTCATCTGGAAGTTGAATTGTTATTGATGATGGTGCAGCTCCTGCACTTCCTCCAACAATAGCAGTTCCTATTGTTATAAGATTGTGATATGGCCTCCCATTTCTAAAAAAACCTGAAGCTCTTGCTTCAGAATATTCTCCATTGGAATGTTTCCATTTGCTGTAACTATTTGTATGTTCTGCTGTGTCTCCATTTTCAGTACTTCCTATTTTGAATTTATCAATATCAAATGTGTAGCTTTTACCTTTTAGCTTTCCATTTATACTTAATCCCCAACCTTCAGCTGATGCTGTTATTATTGTTTCTAAATCATCTTTTGAAATTTTTCTTATTATTTTATCTTTTATTACTTCAATTGTTAACTCAGCTCCTGAAAGTTGTTGTGCAATATCAGTATTGCTTGTTATAGCTGAACATGGTTCAATAGAAAATGTAAATGATGTATTTTGTAAATTATCCATGTCTATATCTAATTCTATTAATCTATATTTTTCATTTATATTTAGCACAGAATTTGATATATTGACCATTTGAGAAATTCTAAATCTACTATAATTATTATCTATATAACTTAAATCAATAGCATCTGCACTTATTGAAAAAGTTTCTTTATTGATTGTTTTTAATTTTTCTAATGCTTTCTTTTTTAAATTTTCTGCTACTGTAACATCTTCCCACTTAATTACAACATCATTTATTCCGTATTTGGCTATAAGTTCATCATTTTGTACATAATCTACATTATTATTTACACTTTTAATTGTTAGTCCATCAGCTCCCAAAGGTATTATTCTAGTTATTATATTTTCTAAGTTACTACTCCTTGATAATGAAACCATATTTACACCTAAGGTTATTTTATTTTCTTCTGACACTACTTCCTTCAAAAAATCTAAATAATATTTTTCATTTTCTTTTCTTATTTTTAAAAATGCTTCTTTCTTACTAGCTAATTCTTGTATGAAATTTAAAATTTTGCTTCTATTGCTTTGAATATATACGTTATCTTCTACCGTTACATTCCCTAAAAATATTTTTTCATCTTCTCTTGCATCAGCATTATATTTATCCAATACTAATTTTAGAGATTTTTTTATATCCATATTTTTATATATTTCAAATGGGTCTAAATTTTTTTCATCATCTTCTTCAGGAGTGTATTCTCCTGGATGCAAACTCCATTTTCCAGTGCTTATATTATTCAAATAATCTAATACACTTAAACAAGTTATTTTATAAGTAAATTCGCCATTACTTGCCATGCTGTCCTCAATGTTTACTACACGTCCATCAAAAACTTCTTTCTGTTCATCATATACTACTATCTTTGTTATAAATCTTTCAATCTTAGAAAAAACATTAGAATTTGGAAGTAGATTAAATGTTAAAACACTTGCTTGATTTTCACTATGTTTTAGGTTTCTATCATAAGCTTCTATTATTTCATTAGTATCCTTAAATCTTACAATATACAATTAAATCACTTCCCTCTTCCATAAGAAAACTATATTGCCAGTTCCTTTTATAGTTAAATCATTTTTACCTCTGTCTAAAATTATCTTATTCTTATTACTTCCACCTTGGAGTAAATATTCTTTATTTTTATAAATTATACTCATTTCTGATGAATTAGTTATTATATCTGGAGTGCATTTTTTAATACCTAAATTATATAAACTTATATCTAAACTTCCTTCAACATCATAAGTATTGTCTTGAAATATATCTGTTTCAAAGTTTATATTGTCCCAGATACCATCACCTTCATAGTGTTCAAGTTGCCTAAATGGCTGTGCAATAAATATGACCTCAATTTTTCTATCTTCCTCTAATAATTCTAAAGATGATATTGACTTTACTCTTGCTATGAAAATTCCTTCAATCCAATCAATCTTTAAACTTTTAAATTCATTTGTATACAAAGCATTTTTAAAGGCATAATATACAGCATTTATTTTTTCTTGATATGCTTCATATTCATCAAGTTCAAATTCTACTGTTATTTCTCTTGTATTATATGTAATATCACCAGTAGCTATTGAGGAAAAATCATATACACCATTGCTGTAAGGAACACTTATTAATATTAAATTAGGCTCTGGATCTGATATAGATATGTTTACAATCTTAAATTTAAAATCATCATAAGTTTTTATGTTATTAAACTCTATCTGCCCTAACATCCTCTAAGCCTCCTCTGCATTGCTCCAACATTACCATTTGTCTTATCTATTATGCTTGCAACTTTCTGTGTATCCATGTTAATACTCATTCCTTTTATTGCATTTGCTACTGCTCCTGCTATTGCATTTGCAAGACTATTTATATCAATATTATTGTTATTATTTATAGTAGATAAATTAGAATAAGAATTATTATAGTTATTTACAAGTTCATTGCTTTCCATAGTTCCTGGATTAAAATATCCACCACTAGTTATTATATTTTTTGTTTTTTCTGCATCTAATACTGTTTCTCCACCATTAAAATAAACAAGTTCTGGTCCTTTTTCTCCTACAAGATGTACTCCTCTTGTAGCACTTTTAGTTCCTGATGCATAACCATTTCTATCAGGACCACTTCCACTAACCCATTTTCCTCCATAATATACATTACCTCTTCCATCGCTATAATAATCTGTATATTTAACTTTAACATCAATTGTTCTATCTTTTTTAATAAGTTGATTTAACTTATCCTCAACTATATCAACTGCTGTTATAGCCCCATCTTTATTTATAGTTACTTTGCAAGGAGTACCATTTACATTTGTTATACATTCTCTCAATCCATTACCTGCATCTGTTATTTTGTCATAACTTCCTACTACTTCTCCATTAGAAATTATCTGTTTATTGTTTTCATCTATTGTAGTTTTAGTATTATCTTTTAAATCTTGTGCCATTTTATTAAAACTACTTTGTGCTTTACTTGTTAAACTATTCATACTGTCTTTAACTTTTTCATTAGCTCCTGTAACTTCTGTTGCATGGATTCCACTTTCATCTGCCCAGTATTTAGAACAACCAACTATTTTTCCAGTTGTTTGGTCAACCTCAACATAAAGATTGTCATATGTTTGTGTACTAGTATTGTACATTCGAATAAGGCCACTTTCTGTTATTTCATTTATTCCATCATATAGAGCTAACATATCATTTAATTCTTGTTCACAACGCTTATCTCTTGTTTCTTTTGAAACACCGTTATATCTATCAAGTTCTCCTTCAAGATTAGCATTTTGGCTTATAAGAGCTTCATATTCATCATTATAGTATTGTTGTAAGGTTTTTAATTCTTTGTCCTTAGCATTTTTTAAATCTAATATATCTTTTTCTGCTGATTCTCTTTGTTTTTCATTCATATCGCCCATTTTGCTCTCTATCATTTGAATGGAAGTATCATAATAAGCACTTCTTTCTGCTATTTCATCATCATAATATTTTCTCCTATCTTTAAGCAATGTTTCAGCTTCTTCTAAATCTAAATTTCTAGCTCTCTCCTTAAATTTATTCTTTTCAAACTCAATCTCATAATTGTTAGTTGCTTGTGCTTCTAACTCCAATCTTTGAATTTCAGCATAATAATTTCTTATCATACTTTCGTCTACATCAGTTAAAACATATCCTTCTTCTCTAACTTTTCTGAGAAGTTCATTTATTGTTCCTTGCATTTTTTCTATTTCTTCTTTATTTTTATCAAATGTTTTGTTATAAAATTCTAATATTACTTTTTCATCTTGTGTTAATATGCCATCAGCATTAAAAGCTTCTCCTAATGTATTTTGAATTTCTTCTTTTCTATTGTTTATAGTTTCTAATGCACTACTACATAATTCATTTACTCTGCTTTGTAATCCATCACACTCTCCCTTTGTAATTACTCCATCTATTTTTACTTTTTGCAATTCAAATCTAAATTCTTGTACATTTTTGGTTGCTTTATTTACTGCATCTTTAAAATCTTTGCTAAGGTTATCACCTAATTCTTCTTGCACCAACCCCATTTTTTCTAATTCTTTTCTAGTATAAACAGTAACTCCACTCATTTCTGTAAATGCTTTTTCCAAGGAACTCATTTCTTCAGCACTTTTAGTTGCTGTATTATTCATAGCATCCATATATTCATGTCCAGCATAAATTGCAGTTCCTAATGCTGTTGCTGCTACAGTTACTGGAATAATAGTTCCTCCCAAAGTTCCAAAAGTTGTTGTTAATTTTGCTAATACTCTTCCAATTGTAGCTGATTTAGTTGATAGATTTCCTAAAAATCCAGTTAATTTAGAACCTACTTGTAATAAACTTCCTATACTACTTACAAAACTTCCTGTGACTTTTAAAGCTGCTCCAATTCCAAATGTATAAAATCCCATTTTTAAAATATTTTTTTGAGTTTCTTCTGATAGATTACTAAACCAATCTACTAACTGTGATAATTTTTCAATTAAAGAATTTATATGTGGTAATATATAAGCACTTAATTGAATGCCTAAACCTTCAAGCTTAGATTTAAAGAGTGTTATATTTCCTTTGGCATTGTCAAGCATTGTATCAGCCATTTCTTTTGCTGCTCCATCACAGTTATAAATAGAATTTGTTAATTTATTATAATCTTCTTCTGAAGCATTTATGATAGTAAGCATCCCTGCCATTGCTTCTTTTCCAAAAACTTGTGCTGCTCTTGAAGCTTGTTGTGCAGATGTTAACCCTTCTGTTAATCTTGTACCTTGTTCTGTAGCTACTGCATATTGCTTTTCTTCCAATGTCATTTTTTTCAATTCTTTCTTTGAGTAGTTAATAGCTAATGCTGCATCTAATTGTGCTTCAGACCATCCTTCTATATACTCCATCCCTGCATCTAAAGCTGCAGCTTGTGCTATTTCTTCTTCACTTAAATCTTCCATTGATTCACTTGCTAATTCTGTTATATTTTCCATATTGTCAAAGCCTAAAACTGCTAACTTTGTATCATCATCCATAGATTTCATTTCGCTTCTTAGCATATCCATTATCTCTTTTAGAGACTTCATAGAGCCATCCGATTTAGTAATAGATAATCCACAATTATCCATAGCTTTTTGCATTTTTTCCGTAGGTTTAGCTAAATTAATCAGTGCTGTTCTTAATGCTGTCCCTGCTTGGCTACCTTTTACAGATGAATTGGCCATTAAGCCCAAAGCTATACTTGTATCTTCTACAGAAAATCCTAAGCTACCAGCAACTGGTGCAACATAACTAAAACTTTCACCAAGCATAGATACATTTGTATTTGCACTACTACTTGCTTTTGCTAAAACATCTGCAAAATGTGCAGCGTCACTTGCTTTTAACCCAAATGCTGTTATGGCATCTGTTACTATATCACTTGTAGTTGCAAGGTCTAGTCCATCTGCAGCTGCTAAATTCATTATTCCTTCGATACCATCCATCATTTGTTTAGCATCCCAACCTGCCATGGCCATATACTTGAAAGCTTCTGAAGCTTCAGTTGCACTAAATTTAGTTTGAACTCCCATTTCTTTTGCTTTTTCTGTTAATTTTTTCATTTCCTCAGCAGTTGCTCCTGAAATAGCCTCAACTTTACTCATTCCCTCTTCAAAGTCCATTCCAACCTTTGCAGAATATGCAGAAAGTGCTAAAATAGGGCTTGCTAATGCCATCATTTTTGTACCTAATGCTCCCATAGTACTTCCAAGGGTTTTTAATGTTGCTCCTGTTTTTTCAAGCTGACCACTAAGAGCTGCCATCTTGGCCTGATAATTTACTATGGCTTGATTATTTAAAGCATTATTTGTATTCTCCAATTCCTTTTCTAAGTTACTTAATTCTGTTTCTGTAAGGTTTATATTTCTTTGTGCTTCAATCATTTTTTGCTGATATTTTTCAAGTTCTTTATTTGCTTTATTGATTGCTACAGAATTATCACCTTCAGCTTTATTAAGTTTTTCTATTTCTTCTCTTTTCTTAGCAACTCCTTCTTGTGCTTGTTGCATTTGCTTTTTATACACATCAAGTTTTGTTTTTGTTGCTTCAATTTTTTTCCCAAGGTATTCTATTTTAGTTCTTAAACCTTCTGTTGTTTTTTCAAAATTTTTTGAACCGTTAGAAGTAGCTTTATACTGGCTATCTAAATATTTTAATTCATTTTTCAATGCTTTAATTTGTGTTGTAGTGCCTTTATCTTTAACACCTAAGGTTATAAGTAATTGTTCTTCTGACATTGCCTCACTCACCCCTTTTCTAAATTAAAAAGCTATGCACTTTTTAGTACATAGCCTTTTAATTATTATTTTATTAGGTATTCTTCTTTTGAATATATAAGCTTATCTCCACTTTTACCTTCTTTAACTTTTCCATATAATTTTATTATATTCTCTGAACCAATTTCATTTTCTAAATATTTTTTTATTTTTTCATCCTCAGCAACTACTATGCAACAGCTCCACCCTGTTTCTGCTTCAAGTATCATAAAACAGTTTTCAGGAAGATAATCATAGTCTAGTTTTTTTGCAACCTTCCCCTCTACATATACCCATTCTTTTTTGTCTCCATTATCATCAAGGTAATTCAAATCCTCAAGTATATTATTTCTTCCTACTTTTTGGTCAAGAGATTTTATTTCTCCACAACCATAAATATTTAATGCCATAGAACATAAAAGTATAACCAGCATAATTCTTTTTTTCATATTTATCATCTCCCTATATAATTATACAAAGAAGTTTTACATTTTTCAAATTAGTCTAATACCTTTAGTGTTTCCGATTTGCCTTTTTTATTGTCTTTCTTTGTATGTAATTTAGTATGAATTTCTAACTGGCTATATATTTTTCGAGGAGTACTTTCCCAAAATTCTTCTTCACATTTGCCAAGAATGGTTGTATAGGCATAATACATCCAATCAATATCTATATCCTCTTTAATATTTATTTTTTTTTTGGAGTTTCTTCAACTGGTAATGATGAAGCCACTAAATCAATTACATCCCATTTATGCATAAGTAATAACTGTAATATATCTGCTTCGAATATCTCTTTGCCTAGAGGTTTTTTAGGATTATCTTTTCTTCTTAACGTACTGGCCATAAAATACATAATTTCTTCATCATCTTGTTCAAATAACTTATTAACCCCATGTGTAAAGAACCTATTTGTAAGTTCCTTATACATAACTATAGAGCTCATATCAAAATACATTATGTATTCCTCTTCACCTATTTTAAATTCCTTTTCTTTTCTAACTAAATTCATTGTATCCTCCTGCCACTACATACTTCATAGTTTTTCTTATTTCTAATTAACTTCAAAATATGCTTATACAATCTTAGTTTTGTTTTTCTATTTTTAGATTTTTTGTACCATTTTATGAAGTAGCATACTTCTTTTCTTTTTATAAATTTTATTTTTATAGTGATACACTCCATAAGTTTCCTCCTATTTTATATAAAAAAGAGAGGGAATTATTCCCCTCTAAGCTGTAGTATCTGCAACACCTTTAAATTGAACTGTCTTAAAGAAATTATCAAGCTTCTTTTTCTTTTCAGCATTTTCTCCAACTTTGTCTGAATGTATTGCATACTTTAGCTTACCATTAGGAAGTGGCATGGCTTGACCTAAGATTGTAACTCCTGTAAAGTCGATATTCTCTCCTTCTGTTTTACCGCCATAGTCTTCTCTTCTAAGTTTAGCATTATAATAAACTATGTTTTCATAAGTTCCATCATCATAATTTTTTTGGAACAAAATTGCAACTCCAGCTGATTTATCATTAACTGTTGTTTCTATTTCTCCTTCATCATAAGCTTTTCCAGTTAATGCGGCTTCAATCTCTGGGTCTATAGAAGATAATACAATATTAATATCTGCTCCTGTTATCTTAGATAAATAAATATTCTGTTTATTATCTGCATAATTTGAACCTTCCGCAAATTTGTCAGTAGGAGTTATTTCTTCTGCATCTATTATTCTTTTAGGAGCTTCATAAGTCACACTTCCATCTTCTGATATAGTATATTTAGCAAAATGTAGCTTACATACTCCTGTTGCTTTCTTACTCATTTTTTCTACCTTCTTTCACTTATTTTTCTGCTATATAATACTCAAATATAATTGGTGTATTATATATTTTTTCTCCATTTATTTCGCCTTCTGGCATAGTTGTTTTTACATTTCCACCTTTGAATCCATTGTTTCTCATGGTTTTTAATAAGTTTCTCTTATTAGCTTCTACATTACTTTTACAGTAAAGATTTATTAGTATTGTAAAATTAGTTCCTTTCAGTTTATTATCAGCATAATAAGAGGGTTTAGATATGTAATTATAAACTATACACTCATCTATGCCCTCTTCTCTTTCTATGAAGTAATTAGGTAATCCTATATCTTTTAACACTTCTTTTATTATATTATTCATTGCCTACCCTAAAGCCTTTTTTATTTCTTCTTTGACTTTTTGTTTTAGCTCTTTTTCCATAGTTTTTGCTGATTCACTTACTGCATTTTCAAACCATAATAAGTGTCGTGTTTCCATGTATCCCATGTCATGGCCATAAAAATGTTGTCTATACCCAAAGTTATGAAAGTATAATCCTTTCCACAAATCCCATGGAGCATTATCATTTTTAAGTCCTACATCTACAAATACACTTCTACCATAAATTCTTGGTTCACAAGCACTTATATACTTATATCCTGTATTAGAAAATGTTTTAGCAGCACTTCTTATTCTGCTCTCCATTTCCTTTGCAGTTTCTTCAACTGCTTTTTGAGTATTTATTGTTTCTAATTTACTCAATTTTTTCATTATTCTATTTATACCTGAAATTTCAAAAGCCATTATTTCATCAGCTCCCCTACAATTTCCAAATAAATATCCTTTTCTTCAACATTACTAATATAAGTAATATTATAT
>OGUL01001983.1_pt1 | contig 15250 bp, 20 predicted proteins | sample 1553651 | NCBI WGS metagenome assembly OGUL01 (sample SAMEA2580048, study PRJEB22360) | human gut metagenome | biome: human gut; feature: human-associated habitat; material: faeces | place: Denmark | collected 2008/2010
ATAATGTTTTTGTCGTACAGGGTCACTTTCCTTTGTAATGTTTTGGGTCAAATTCTACCCCGATGATGTGCAGAAAGTTTTGTTTGCCAGAACGTTCGGCTGTGTCATCGCTTCGGCATCTTGATCAGCTGTACCTCAGGTAAATGGAGAAGAGAAGCTTAACTTGAGCATGGTAAGCGATGAGATTCCTGCAGGCGCAAAGCTTTACTAAGAAGCGATGAGATCAAAAGCAAAACGATGTCCTGTCTGTGGTGGTGCTATGAAACAGCAGTTCATTGGATTAAGACATTGCAAATGCGGTATCAGTTGGAAGATATCCGGACAAAGGGTGATATATCCAGTAGAATAGTATAAGAAGGTATGATGGTATGAAGATATTAGTAATTCCTGATGTTCATCTTAAACCGCAGATGTTTAAACAGGCTACAGCTCTTATGCATCAGGGAATTGCTGATCGAGCGGTATGTCTGATGGACATCCCTGATGATTGGGACAAGCAATATAATGTCGGACTTTATGAAGAAACTTATGATGAGGCTATTCGGTTTGCAAAAGCATTTCCGGAAACAGCCTGGTGCTACGGGAATCACGATTTGAGTTATCTGTGGCATTGTCTGGAGAGCGGTTATAGCTCCATGGCTTCAATGACAGTGCAAAGAAAGTTGTTGGATTTGCGAGAGGCTGTTCCAGAAGATAATCCCATTAAATATGTTCAGAGAATAGACAATGTTCTCTTTTCTCATGGAGGCGTACTGAATTTCTTTGTAGAGGAATATGTTCCGCGAGCAAAATATAATGATGTGGATGCTGTGCTAGAGACGATTAATCAGCTCGGAAGAATCGAGATGTGGAATGATGCATCGCCGATCTGGCTGAGACCACAGCATTCAAAAATGAGATTATATAAGCCACGTAAGTTGTTGCAGGTTGTAGGTCATACACCTATGGATGCAATTACGAAAGAGGGAAATCTGATTAGCACGGATGTGTTTTCAACTTACAGAGATGGAAAGCCGATTGGAACAGAGGAGTTCCTCTTGCTCGATACAGTGACATGGGAATACTGCGGAATTAAGATGTAGAATCCGATACGTAATTGGATGCATATTATAACAGACATTATTACGATGATGTCCGGGGAACGAGTGAAAGTAAAAACGAAATCGTATCAGAATGATATGGTGACATTTAAAAATAAAGATGACGTTTTAACTGCACTGATTCACTTAGGCTATCTGGCATACGATCGAAGAGAACAGATGGCGTACATTCCAAATGAAGAAATCCGCAGCGAGTTCACGGATGCGGTAGAAGAACATCAGTGTATCATTGAGAAGTATGAAAAATAAAAAGGAGTATGAAAAAATGTATTACGTACCAGACGGAACCAAAACATGTGGTTATTATGAATGCAAGAAATGCGGCAACCGCTTTTTATCCCTTCAGACGATGGAAAAAATCCCATGCCCGGACTGCGAGGCGGAGGTGGATTATGAGATCGGACCTGGCGAATCTTTGGAGGATGTGCTGGATACCGCAGTGCTGCTGCAAAGAATTGAGGGCGAAGAGGAAGTGGAAAAGATGGATGCACTCTTAAGTCTTGCGATTACCGGCGGAGATTTTGACTGGATCTGACATAACAGAGCTTTTTTCAAACACGCTCCAGACAGGTAGCGGATATTTGATGAATGCCAAGTCTGGCGTTCGCTCTGAATTTTCACAGAATTTTGCCGGAGTTTTTCCGCGATTTTAAAAGAAAACAAAGAAATTTCAAAGGTTCATGAGAAAAATATTCAGAAACAACCGAAAAAACATCGGTGAAATTGTGTAAAATTGACAGAACTGACGCAAAAGACCGAAAATCATCAAAAAATTTAAGGATTGACAAAAAGCGGGAATTCCGCTAGAATGTGCCTATGTTGAAAAACAGCAGAGAAAAAGAATAGAGTAAAGATAACGCAACGGAGCGGTTCTGGGAATAGAATCGCTCCGTTTGTAATTTTCTCCCTTTCTCCAAGGTTTTATTTCTCCCAAAAAACACTCTCAGAAAACCGGAAAACGCTCTGTCTGTTTTTCAAGATAAACTCCATATAAGTAATGGATTCGCGAAGGCGCGGTACGAAGGGAAAGCTTCGTGCCGCGTTTTTCAATCCAAAGGAGAAACGTCAGTAAAGAGTTCGCAACGGGGCGATCTGGAAGAAGAATTTCCAGATCGCTTTTTGATTTTACCGGAAAGGAGAAAGTCCGATGGAAAACACAAACGTTTTATTTGACCGAAAGCGTCTGGTCCGGCTGATCGTTCCCTTGATTGTGGAACAGGTGCTGGCCGTTACCGTCGGTATGGCAGATATGGTGATGGTATCCGGGGCCGGTGAAACGGCTGTTTCCGGAATCTCACTTGTCAATACGATCTGTGTACTGCTGATCGTGATTTTCACATCGATGGCAAGCGGCGGTTCCGTTGTCGGAGCACAGTTCCTCGGAAGCGGGGATAAGAAAACAGCGTGTCACGCAGCCGAAAAGCTCGTTATGATCTGCGGACTGATTGCACAACAGGAGGCGAGGCGTATGAAAGAAGAAAACTATGAGGTAGTCGTTTTTCAGGGAGACCCGGGAACCATCGATCTGACGTACGAAGAAATAGAAGCAGAGTGGAACAAAATGCTGCAGACCGTACCACAGATCGGAAAGTTCCGTATCATCCATCAGGAGAAAAAGAGGTACACCTTCGAAGATTACAGCAGTCAGATCGGGAACGCCGACGCAGCACTTGGTATCTGGGTCCACAAAGGAGTGATCAACGAAAAGCTCTTTGAAGCGCATCCGAATCTGAAATATATCGCAACGCTGGGACATGGATTTGAAGACTTCGATGTGGAAATGACAAGACGCCGGGGCGTGACCATAACGAATACGATTTACGGCGATGTCACCATTGCCCAGTATGCGATGGCACTGCTCATGAACATCTGTCATAACGTGACGGTACAGAGCGATTACACCAAAACAGGGTACTGGAAAGAAAAAGAAACGAATCCGCAGGCAAGCTACAATCAACTGTTCGTGCCGCAGATTGAGCTCTACCAGAAAACGATGGGAATCATCATCGATGAGGAGGCGCTTCTTGAGGCGCTGGAATCGAGAAAGGTTTATATGGCAGGACTCGATGTTGTCGCAAATGAGCCGCCGCAGTATCAGATTCCGCTGATGCAGTCGCCGTACACCTTTATTACTTCCCATATCGCCTGGCAGCCGAAGGCAGCAAGACTTCGCGCAGTCGATCTGGCGGTGAAAAACTTCCGGTCTTACCTGGAGGGAATGCCGACGAGTGTGATTAATTAAAAACAGCGGATTGTGAAAACAGCTACAAAAAAACGACTGTAAAAACAACTGTAAAAACAGCAGAGCTGCGGAACAGTCCAGGCATGAAAGAAGAGGTTAGAAAATCTGTCAGAAAACAGATTTCTATATAGAAGCAGCAGAGCCGGTAAATGAATGGAAGAGAAAACCGGGAAGGCGGATAAAAAAGAAATCCGTAGCCGGAAAAATCAGAAGCTGTACAGGAGCCGGTTCGGAAAGGGAGGGAAAATCATGAAAAAGCTGGAAATTGTAATTCGTCCGGAGAGCCTCGAAAATCTGGAGCTACTCCTCGAGGAGCAGAAGGCAAACGGTATGATGATCACAAATATCCTTGGATATGGAAATCAGAAGGGATATCGTCAGATGTACCGTGGAGCGGAAATCGTGGCCAAAATGCTTCCGAAAGTTAAAGTGGAAACCGTTGTGGAGGATGACAAGGTTCCGAAAATCGTTGATTTTGTTGTAAAAAACCTGTCAACCGGAAACTACGGCGATGGAAAAATTTTTGTTTATGATGTCGAAGATGCAGTGCGGATCCGAAAGGGCGAGCACGGCGAACAGGCACTTTAAAAAATCTGAAAGCTACCGTTTCAGAGATGACCGTTTCAGAAGATCTGCAGATGGGAACGGGTAAGATGGGAATGAGGAGGAACTTATTATGGAAAACACACAGGTATTACTCAATATCGTATGGACCATGGTCGGAGCCTTTCTGGTGTATTTTATGCAGGCCGGATTTGCCATGGTGGAGACAGGATTTACAAGAGCGAAAAACTCCGGAAACATTCTGATGAAGAATATGATGGATTTCGTACTTGGCTCTATTTTCTTCTTTATCATCGGATTTGCGCTGATGTTCGGAGGAAGCAATGCCTTTATCGGAACAGCAGGTTTCTTTCATCCGAAATCGCTGGCAGATGCAGATGGCATGTTCAACGGACTGCCGATCGGCGTATTCATGATTTTCCAGACCGTGTTCTGTGCAACATCGGCAACGATTGTATCAGGAGCTATGGCAGAGAGAACCAAATTTATCTCTTATCTGATTTACTCCGCAGCCATCAGCGTTTTTATTTACCCGATCACCGGACACTGGATCTGGGGCGGCGGCTGGTTAAGCCAGATCGGGTTCCATGATTTTGCAGGATCTACTGCAGTTCATATGGTCGGCGGTCTGTGTGCCCTTGCCGGTGCAAAAATGGTCGGACCTCGTATCGGAAAATACACAAAAGAGGGAAAACCGGTTGCTATTCCTGGTCATAACCTTCCGCTTGGAGCACTTGGTGTCTTTATCCTCTGGTTCTGCTGGTTCGGATTTAACTGTGGATCTACCACAGCAGCAACCTACAATCTTGGCGACATTGCCATGACCACAAACCTCGCGGCAGCAGCAGCAACACTTGTTACCCTGATTGTTACCTGGGTACGTTATGGAAAACCGGATATCAGTATGACAATGAACGGCGCACTGGCCGGACTGGTAGCTATCACAGCAAGCTGTGATGTAGTGAACGACTACGAGGCACTGTTCATTGGAGCAGTTGCAGGTGTTGTCGTTGTATTCGCAGTTGAATTCTTTGATAAAGTCGTAAAAATCGATGACCCGGTTGGTGCAATCAGTGTACATGGTGTCTGTGGAGCACTCGGAACCTTATTTACCGGTATTTTCGGCGAGGGATGCAGCTTTATCACCCAGCTGATCGGTTTTGTAGCAGTTGCAGCATATACCCTGATCCTGGCGTTCATTCTGTTCTTCGTCCTGAAAAAGACCATCGGACTTCGAGTAACCGAGAAGGAAGAGATCGACGGACTGGATATGCACGAGCACGGATGCAGCGCTTATGCAAACTTCCACTTCCACAATGACAAATAAAAAGAATCGATGAAAAAGGATCAATAAAAAGGTGGTGCGGATATGAAAAAGCTGACAGTTATTGTCAAACCCGCGAACCGGGAGGATGTCATCGACATCATGGAATCGTGTGCCGTGTACGGCGTGATGGAAACGGATATCACCGGATATGGAAACCAGAAGGGTTACCGGGTGATGTACCGCGGAACCATGAGCGGACCGAATGTACTGATGAAATGCAAATTCGAGACCGTCGGTGACGATAAGACAATTGAAGTATTAAAAGGCTTCCTGGAAAAGAAGCTGTGTACCGGAAATATCGGAGACGGAAAGATTTTTGTCGAGAAAGTGGCAGATGTCATCCGGGTTCGTACCGGCCAGCGCGGCGAGGAAGCATTATAAAAACAAAAGACAGTAAAAAGGTGCAAAGAGGCAGCCAGAACAGATCGTTCGGCTGCCTCTTCTGAGCTAAAAAAGCCGGAACGGGAGGAATGCTGCATGGTAAGATACATCATAAAACGTTTATTCATCGGAGTGGTGACGATCTGGGCACTGATCACCATTACCTTTTTCCTGATTCGGATTATGCCGGGCAGCCCGTTCGAGGCAGACAATCTTTCCCAGAGCGCGATTGAACAGCTCGAATCGACCTACGGACTGGATGAACCCATGTGGAAACAGTATATTCTTTACATGGAAAATCTGATGCACGGAGATCTCGGCATTTCCTATAAAAAGAACGTTTCTGTTAATACACTGATCGCAAGAGGATTTCCGTACACGCTAAGCATCGGACTTCTCTCTATTGCGGTATCTGCATTCCGGGCTGGATCGGCATGGCTCGTCAGGTAAGAGGCCAGCTGATCGCCTTAAAGGAGCAGGAGTTTTCCATGGCAGCACTCGTCATCGGAGCAAGTGATGCGAGAATTCTCTTCCGTCACCTTTTGATCAATGCCATCGGACCGATCATTGTACAGATTACCTTCCTTGTTCCGAATGCCATTTTTACCGAAGCCTTCTTAAGCTTCATCGGAATCGGCATTTCCGCTCCGATGGCAAGCTGGGGTTCCATGGCACAGGATGCCCGTCAGGTGCTTACCATGCACCCGGGACAGCTGCTTTTGCCGACCATCTGCATCTGTATCACCATTTTCTCCCTGAACTTCCTCGGCGAGGGAATCGGCGATGCCTTTAATCCAAAGAAAACCAGGGGGTGAAGCGTATGAGTTTACTCGAAATCAGCCATCTCACAACAAAATTTGAAACGCAGCAGGGAACCGTCAGCGCAGTCCGCGATGTTTCCTACCATCTGGAAGAGGGCGAGGTACTTGGTATTGTCGGCGAGTCCGGTTCCGGAAAAAGTGTCGGCATGCTGACCCTGATGGGGCTTCTGGCATCGAACGGCAGAGTGGAAGAAGGAGAGATCCTTTTCGACGGAGAAAACATTTCTCCGCCGCACACGAAGGACCGGAAAGAAAAACGGGCTTATGAAAAGAAAATGCAGCAGATCCGCGGAAACCGCATCGGCATGATTTTCCAGGATCCGATGACATTTCTGAATCCGATCCTGAAAATCGGAATTCAGATGACAGAGGGAATTCGAAAGCATCAGAATTGTTCCAAAAAAGAGGCGGAAGCGAAAGCCATTGAGCTGATGCGGCAGGTCGGAATTCCAAGTCCGGAAAAACGGCTCGATCAGTATCCGTTCGAATTTTCCGGCGGTATGAGGCAGAGAATCATCATTGCGACGGCTCTGGCGTGTGACCCGAAGCTGATTATCGCAGATGAGCCGACAACCGCACTGGATGTGACCGTACAGGCACAGATTCTGGAGCTTTTGAAAAAGCTGACGAAGGAAAAAGGAACCTCCGTTATTATGATTACCCACGACCTCGGCGTTGTCGCTTCTATGTGCGACCGGATCGCCATTATGTACGCCGGACAGATCGTAGAAGAGGGAACCGTCGATGAGATTTTCTACGAACCGCATCATCCGTACACGAAAGGTCTTCTGAACAGTATCAACAATTCGGCAAAGGATAACGATGAACCGCTCGTTCCGATTCCGGGAACACCGCCGGACCTCTTAAAGCTTCCGAAGGGCTGCGCATTTATGAGCCGCTGTCCTTACACTATGAAGATCTGTGAGGTACAGGCCTCTCCGGTGACAACCTACAGCGAGACGCACTGCTGCAGATGCTGGCTGGAATGTATGGATGAAACAAAAATCACAGTTTCCGGGGAGGAGGAGGCTGCCAATGAGTGAAAATGTACTGGAAGTAAAAAACCTGTGTAAATACTTTGATGTGAACAGAGGAATGAAGGGAGCACAGAAGGTCATTGCCGTAGATGGTATTTCCTTCGAGGTAAAAAAAGGGGAAACCTTCGGACTGGTCGGAGAATCCGGCTGTGGAAAAAGTACACTTGGCCGCACGGTTTTACGGATCTATGAGCCGACAAAGGGCGAAATCGTTTTCGAGGGAGAAGATATTTCCAGGCTTTCCCGGAAAAAGATGCTTCCCTACCGGCAGAAACTGCAAATGATCTTCCAGGATCCATATGCATCCTTAAATCCCCGTTTTACCGTCGGTGAGATTATTGAGGAGCCGATGGTGATTCATCACATGTACGATGAAAAAAAGCGAAAAGAACGCGTGCAGGAGCTGTTGGAAACGGTTGGATTAAAACCGGACCACATCCGGAGATATCCGCATGAGTTTTCCGGCGGCCAGAGACAGCGAATCGGAATTGCGAGAACGCTGGCACTCGAACCCGACTTTATCGTCTGTGACGAACCGATTTCGGCGCTCGACGTTTCCATCCAGGCACAGGTCATCAACCTCTTGGAGGATATTCAGAAAAAAGAGGGCATCAGCTATCTCTTTATCGCACACGATCTTGGCATGGTAAAGCATATCAGCCACCGGATCGGTGTCATGTATCTGGGACACATGGTAGAGATCGGAGAATCCAATGATGTTTACCGCCGTCCGCTTCACCCGTATTCGAAGGCACTGCTTTCCGCAGAGCCGATTCCGGACCCGAAGACCGCAAGAAGCAGAAAACGAATTTTGCTGGAAGGCGAAATCCCGAGTCCGATCCATCCGCCGAAAGGATGCCCGTTCCACACGAGGTGCCCCTACGCTATGGAAGAATGCAGCCAGGCCCGCCCGGTAACGTATGACATTGAGGGCAGGAAAGTGGCTTGCTTCTTATATTCCCCGCGGTATTTGAGACAGAGGGAGGGTCTGGCAATCGAACCGCTGCTGGCCGGAGCAAAATAGAACCATTCCGGTGCGGCAGGTTCCGGAACAGAGGTTCCGGGGACCGGAGCTGTGTTTCAAACAAGCATCAGCAGCAAAAGGAGGAGAACATTATGAGAAAATTACGGAAAACAACAGCGACAGTGGTCGCGGCTGTTTTTCTGGCAGGATCCCTTGCCGGATGCGGAAGTAGCGGAGGAAGCAGCAGCTCTTCCGGAGGAGGCAAAAGCGGCAGTACTTCCGATATGATTGTAACAACGATGTATACCGAGGCCGGAAGTCTGGACAGTGCAGGAGAGAGCGGTTTATGGTGGTGGTCCTACGATGATGTCTTGGTATCGAGGTAGAGCTTCAGGCAGAGGAGCAGCAGGTACAGGTAGCAGAGAGAAGATCCGGTGATTTCCAGCTTGCCCGCATGAGATGGACCGCAGACTTTACCGATCCGTTCACCTTCCTTTCCATGTACCGTTCCAACGACAGCTACAACGATAACAAGACCAATTGCCCGGAGTATGACGAACTGATGGCACAGTCGAATGAGGAAAGCGATCCGACCGCCAGATTTGAGCTGCTGCACCAGGCTGAGAGCGTACTGGTAAACGACTACTGCTTCGGCGTACCGGTACTGAACTCTTCCAATATTTATCTGGTAAGCACCGACATCACAAACTTTGAGATTGACCCGTCCAGAAACATGATCCGTACCAAATATCTGGTATTGGGAGACAGCTCTTCTGAGTCTTAAGCAAAAAATCGGAAAACGGGAAGGCTCCGCAGATGGCTTAGCAGCTGTTTCGAGAGGAGCCGTAAAACGGTAATTTTCCGGAAAAAAAACAATAGAAGCCGTGAAAACAGGAGGAAATGAATATGGAAGTAAATAAAATCATCAGCCACGCATTACAGAGTATGCCGCCGAGCAAACGTCAGAAAGCATTTGCGAAGGACACCTCAAAACTGATCCATATGGGATTAAACGAAAACAATTACGGAATGTCACCGAAGGCAGTGGCGGCACTGGAGGACTCTATGGCGGGAAGTCATTTTTATCCTGATTTTGCAGCAGTACTGCTGAAACAGAAGGTAGCGGAGCAGTACGGATTAAAAGCAGAAAATGTACTGACAGGCGCCGGATCGAGTGCGATGATCGATATGATCGGACTGACCTTTCTGGACGAGGGAGATGAGGTGCTGTTTTCCACGCCGACCTACGGGGCATTTGCCGACATGGCGTATTTAAATGGCGGTGTGCCGGTCTCCGTACCGGTAACCGAAGAGCAGAAATTTAATCTCCCTGCCATGAAAGAAAAAATCGGTGAAAAAACAAAAATCGTGGTGATCTGCAATCCGAATAACCCGACCGGAACGTATGAGCCGATCGGGGAGCTGAAGGCATTCGCAGATACCCTTCCGGAGGACGTGCTGCTGGTGATGGATGAGGCATACATGGAGTTTGCTACCGAGCCGGACTGCTGCAGTATGGTTGATTATATGAAAGCGCATCCGGAAAAACCGATTCTGGTTCTCCGTACCTTTTCCAAATATTATGCGATGGCAGGCCTTCGTGTCGGCTATGCGCTGGGATCCGAAGAGCTGATTGGAATCATGCGGAAATGTTCCGCTTCCTGGAACCTGAATGTCTGTGCCCAGAAAGCGGCAGTGGCAGGCCTGGCAGACCAGGAATATTATCAGGAGCAGAAAGCAAAAATCGTGGAGGGAAGAGAATATCTGGAAAAAGAGATGGCAGCGTTTGGCTGCAGGGTTTATCCGTCCCAGTCGAATTTCATCTACTTCGATACCGGAAAAGATCCTGCCTGGATTCAGGAACAGCTGATGGAAAAGGGCATCCGTATCGGTGCCTTTGAGATGAGCCGTGTAAGCGTGGGAACGATGGAAGAGTGTCAGCTGTTTCTTCAGTACCTGAAAGAGATTCTGGAAACGGCATGAATCGTTACAGAGACCGTATAGATTTTGATACCGGATTGCTGCGTGCTTTGCACTCCCGAAATCTTCAAAAACATTTGTAATCCGCTCATTTTTCTCCGAAAAATGGTTACTTACTCATGTTTTTAATCTTTTGACCCTGGTATCAGTACATAAAAAAGAGAGAAGAGACCGGATTTTCATGGTGAAAAATCCGGTCTCTTCTCTCTTCTTTTGCAGGAATGACAAAAATACAGAGAAAAAACAATCTTTCGGAAATTAAGGCTTGCCATTCGATGAAAATTGGAATATTATATGTGCAAACGCCTATAGATGAAAAACGATGTTACACATCCTGAAAGGGGAAAAAAGATATGCTTTTTAAAACATACCAGAAGATTACGACTTTATTTAAACAACATCATGGCTATATGAGCTTTTCAGACCTCCGCGATCATCAGGTGACCGTACTGCAGCTTGCAGAAATGGAAGAGGAAGGAAGTCTTGAACGTTTTGCACGCGGATGGTATTGGTGCAAAGAGTGTGGCTATGAAAAGCCAAAAGACTATCAATATATAGAAATTGCAAAGGTAAACCCGCGCGCGGTGATCTGTATGGACAGCGCCGCATGGCTTGCCGGAATGCTGGAAAAAGAGCCGGAAACTATTGCGGTTGCCACGTCCCGCACAGACCGGAAGAAGATGGAGCTGGAAAACTTTGAAATCAGACGTTTTTATTTCCAGAATGCAGGTCTTCCGGGCGAAATCTGTGAGAAAGAAACAGAGTTCGGATCCTACCGCTATTATGCACCGAAAAGAACCTTCTGCGACTGTCTCCGTCTGAACAACAAAATACCGGAAGAGGTAAAAGAAGAAATTTTAACCTGGTGTCGGAAACAGAATTATCCGAAAGAAGAGATCCTTGCCTATGCGAACAAGCTTCGCGCCGTAAAAAATATTGAGGAAGAGTACCGGAAATAAGGAAAAAGGATACGAAACCGCAAAGAGGCTCCCGCCGGAAAACCACCAAATGGATTCCGGCGGGAGCTTTTATGCTTGTGCGCAGATACAGCTTATGACGGATCGGAAGAAAAGGAAGCGAGCTCGGCGAGCAGCAGATCATAATAATGCCCGGCATAGCGGCAGAGATAATCGGGCGCGCCCTGATACGAACCGGTCTCTAAAAAGGAAGCTGCTGCACAGGTACGGCAGATCGGCCGGAAACGGCATTGCCGGCATTTTGTGCTAAGCGAAAGATTCCGGGCTTTTGCGGAAACCGTTTCCCAGGCTGCCAAAAAGCCGAAATCAAAGACCGGCGCCGACAGCTCTGAGAGCATGACGCAGGGGAAAAGCCGGCCCTGCCAGTTGATAAAGAAGGAGCAGTTCCCGGCAAGACAGGAAATGTGGCCGTCCCCCCGCGGGAAAGCCGGGTCGTTGACACGACGGACGGATTCCCGGACATATTGCCGGAAAATATCGGCATCCAGCTGCAGCTTCAGTGCCTGAAAGGCCAACGCGGCAGCGTCCCCTGGGTGCAGGCGTACCTGTGCATCGAAGGGGAGGGAGCGTTCCCGGACGGCGGGCATCATGTAGTGATCGGCGTGAACAGGGACACCGAGCTCTTTTCCGAGGGCAAAAATCCTGGAAAAATCCTGCGGATTCTTTTTGGTCACAGAGCAGTTGATTTTCACATCCACGTTTCGTGCGCGGAGCAGCCGGACTGCGCGAAGGGTCTGATCGAAGCCCTGCGGAAAATGGCACAGCCGGTCGTAGGAAGCGGCATCGGCACCGTAGAGCGTGATGTTGATGCGGCGCGGCGGGTATGTGGCAAAAAAATCAGCCCAGGCTTCGTCCAGCAGAGTTCCGTTTGTATTGATGGTAAGAATCATGCCCAGATTTCGAAGCCTGCGATACAGCGTTTTAAAATCCGGAAAGAGCAGCGGCTCTCCACCGGTCAGAAGAAGAAAAACGGTACCGGCCTTCTGCATCTGTTCTGCAAGGCGAACCCATTCCTCCACCGTGCGAAGCCGTCCCTGCCGTTCCATTTCTGAACGGGACAGACGGACATAACACATGTCGCAGTTCATATTGCAAAGCGGCAGAAGCTCAAGCGCGCCGGTAACGGGAATGTGCTTCTGGCGGGCTTTCTGGAGAAGGGAGCGCTCAAAGGTCGAAGCGTCGTCCATATAGTTCATAAAAATTCCTCCGAAAAACAAAAACCGGTCCAGAGGACCAGAGATTAACCGAATCAAGCAAGTAGCGAAGCGGATTGCGAAGATCCGCTTTGCCTGGGAACAGAAAGAAAAGGATCGAAACGGTTGGTTCGATCCTTTTACAGTCGTTTGAAAAAATATGATGTTGTGGGAACAATCAGGATTTTGCGGTCTCCCAGGAATTGATGTCTAAGTTGGTGGTTGCATGTCCGTTCTTATTGTTTGGACCGCGCCATACAATGACTCCTTCGCCAGGATCCTGTTTTCTATTCCGATTATAATCAACAAATCCATCGTAAAATGCGTCTGTAACACTGGCCTCGTGTGCAGCCCCGCATGGGTGATAGGAACCTATGCGTTTTTGGGATCCAGAGCCAGTGTAGTTTCCATCAATCTGACCATCACTCTCAGGATAATAGTACAACCATCCGCCAGGAGCATCACAGGTAAATTTATAAACCGTTCCGCTATCTCCACAAGCCGCCACATACTCATTTGCAACAAATTCCTGAACCTCGATTACAGGTTCCATCCACTCTTTTCTCATAATGAAACAACCTCCTCTAATAATTGATATTTTAAAGTATCATGCACAAAGTTTAATACGGAATCTTGAATCTTTTCCTCCGGAGCCTCATACTCTTCTGCCGCCTGTGCAACGACCTCCGAAATGGTATGCGGCTGCTGAAATGTATTCCAGAGGAATACGGCGGTATCGTTTGGAACCATTACAGCATTCGAAATCTGACACGCAGCCCCGACGGGAATGATCGCGTATTCTCCTGCGATTTCACGCAGCAGATAGTCGGCGCTGACACGATATTTCTTTTCTTTTATCGTTTGTAACAGATCCGACCAGGTCGGAGAAGCCATTGGTTCCATCAAAACCTCCTCTTGCAAAGTGCCGTGCCTTTTCGGGCGAACACCATTTCTGCCGTCAAACCGGTAAAATAGAAAAAGCGAGCAGAAATGCAATTACAATTATCATTACAAGTAATTATAAGAGAAAAAAGAGAAAAAGTCAAGGAAAAGCAGGAAAGAAAAGGAAGTAAAAAAAGTTACAAGTTGCATTACAGAAAAGGTGCAAACAATTGACGGAGCATCTTTTTTTTGCTATCATAAATGCGGAAAAAGGGATCGTGACACGATGTGTGGAAAATGGAAGATTACAGAGAAAAAAAGAGGAGTTTTTATGGAAAAAACATTTCAGACAGGAAGCTTTTCCTTCCGGCTGCGCTTTCCGGAGGAGCTGGTTCTTCCGGCGGATATGGAAAAGTTTGCGGTGGAAAAGGAGTCGGCAGACTATACCTATACCATTACTATTGTCGATATACTTCCGGAGGCGGAGGGTGAGTTACTTGTAAACCGGGTCGATTTGCAGGTGTTTCGTAACGGGGAAGGGCTGGAGAGCCGCCTGATCGGTGTGAAAGGCGAAGAGCGTCCCTATGCACTGTATCGTGAGACGGCACAAAAGCATGCACAGGTGTTTGTCGGGAGATGGTATCTGGATGGAGTTGCAAAATATGAGGTTGTATTTCTGTCTCTTCTTGCACTGGAACGCCGCCTGTCGGAACGGCCATGCCTGATTCTGCACTGTGCATACCTGGAGTATCAGGGGAAGGCCATGCTCTTTTCAGCACCATCTGGAACGGGCAAAACTACGCAGGCGGGCCTTTGGGAGCAGTACCGGGGAAGCCGTACTGTAAACGGTGATAAGGCATTGCTTGAATATGACGGCAAAACGTGGACAGCAAATGGCTGGCCGGTCTGCGGAACGTCGGAGGTCTGTGAGAACAAAAAACTGCCAATCGGATGCATCGTGATGCTGAGCCAGGCGAAGCTGAACCAGGCGTGGCGGCTTCGCCCGGCGGAGGCATTTACAAGCCTGTACGGACAGATCACCATGAACCGCTGGGATCGGGAGGGGCTGGTGAAAAATCTGGATCTTCTCGAGCGTCTGGTGGGAAAAGTGCCGGTGTATCATCTGGCGTGTGATATTTCGGAGGATGCGGTAAAAACGCTGGAGCAGGAGCTTGTAAGAGATTCGTCCGAAGAAGAAGCAGCAGCGGCGTTGCTGCAAAAAAGCGTGCTGCAAAGAATGGAGAAAAAAGCATGAGGCTGGTAGACACCCGCGCCTATGTCGGAATGCTAAGAGAGCTGGTAGAGCAGGGAAAAGAAGTGCGGATGGTGATTTCCGGGAGCAGCATGGCGCCGTTTCTGATCCACGGACGGGACAGCATTTTTTTTCGTACCCCGGAGAGGGAGCTACGAAAGGGCGATATCGTATTTTATGAGCGGCCGGGCGGGCAGTTTGTGGTGCATCGGATCTGTGGTGTCCATGGAGAAAGCTACGACCTGATCGGGGACGGACAGACAGAAATCGAACATAATGTGCGGCGGGAGCAGATTTTTGCACGGGTGACACAGGTGGAACGGAAAGGAAAAAGGCTTGCGCCGGGAAGCTTCTGGTGGGGCTTTTTTGAGAAGATCTGGATTCGCATGATTCCGCTTCGGCCGATGGGAAACCGGATCTATCGCCTTTTACAGGGAAGAAGGTCCGCACACAGGGAAAACGAAAGGGAAAAAACATGATTACAGAAACAGAAACCGCATTCCTTGCGGTGATTCGTGCGTTTTTGACAG
>OGUL01002000.1_pt1 | contig 15159 bp, 10 predicted proteins | sample 1553651 | NCBI WGS metagenome assembly OGUL01 (sample SAMEA2580048, study PRJEB22360) | human gut metagenome | biome: human gut; feature: human-associated habitat; material: faeces | place: Denmark | collected 2008/2010
AGCGCATCAAGCTTATGGATGCCAGACGAAGACCAGCAAAACACCGAAATGCCTCCACCTGTAAGCACTGGCTTTCCGGTCTGATCAAATGTTCCATCTGTGGCGCCACCCTCTCCTATACCGGATCCGGAGCCTGTCCTTACTTTCAGTGTTGGAAATACGCAAAGGGTTATCACAAAACCTCCGTGGCCATCTCAGTAAAGAAAATGGAGCAGCTTGTCATTGATTACCTGAAGCAGCTTCTGGATGGCGCGGATTTCCAGTATGTTCCCAAGACAACTGCGCCGGTGCAAAATGGAGAACTGGAACAGCTGAAGCAGGAACTGGCCAGACTTTCAACCAGGGAGCTGCGAATTAAGCTTGCCTATGAAAATGAGATTGATACTTTGGAAGAATACAAAGAAAACAAGATAAGACTGCAGAAACAAAGGGAATCTCTTTTAGAGAATATCAAGGAACTGGAAACACAAAAACCAGAAGATCCATCCAGGGATAATGTCCTTTCACAGATTCGAAGTGTGTATGATGTTCTCCTGGATCCTGCTGCCGAAAGTAGTACAAAAGGGAACTTTATTCGAACTATAGTCGATCAGATTGTATTTGACAAAGAGGCTGAAATGGTGTATTTTGATATTATCATCTAAAACATATCAATTTTTCACTGGTTACGATTGTACTATTTCTTAATTCAGATTTAACTTTTTTCCAAAAAACAAGTGAATTTTATCTATTATAGGGTATCGGACTCCGGTGGCCCGGATGGAGAAATCGGTGCTTCTATGCGCTATCTCTCCCAGCGCTTTACCATGCCGAACCGAACCTCTGCAGCTGTGCTTAATGATATCGGTACTGAAGAACTGGCACATCTGGAGATGGTTTCCACCATGGTTCACCAGCTTACCCGTGACCTCACTATGGAAGAAATTGAGAATTCCGGGCTGGGACCATATTATATTGACCACACAGTTGGCGTGTGGCCACAGGCAGCAGGGGGTGTTCCATTTAATGCCTGCGAATTCCAGAGTAAAGGTGATCCGATCACGGATCTATTTGAAGACCTTGCAGCAGAACAGAAAGCACGCTCCACTTATGACAATATTCTCCGTGTAGTACGAAATATCCCGGAAGTTGCTGATCCTATCCGTTTCCTGCGTGCAAGGGAAGTGGTACATTTCCAGCGATTTGGTGAAGCACTTCGCTCCATCCAGGAACAATTGGATGCTAAAAACTTCTACGCTTTCAATCCAGGCTTTGACAATCCCTGCTCTGCAAGCTGTGCACCTGAAGCAAAATAGCATATGCTGCTGGTCATAAAGATAACCGTAACAGCAATACACATCTCACAGAAAACCTTTTTTAAACACGCTCTAATACTGCCCGGCAATTGCTGGGCAGCTTCAAAACAGTAGTCAGCAGGCTTTTTCTCCCCATGCCAATTGTTCGTTTACTCAACTTCAAAGTCACCACAAATATCCTCTGGAACTATATCATCGGATTCGTGCATAATACTTTTTCTTTCATACCCCTTCATAATCAAACGCCGGTATAAAACTTTCCTCCGCGGTCTCCCCTTCCTGAAAATAGCCATTTTCAATTCCAAGCTCAATGGCAGCGTCCAGCACCTTTTCATACTCTCGTCTGGTCACTTTCCGATTCAGTTCCGGAAATTTCTCATTCTTCCAGACAGGCGTATATTGGTTCATTACGCTGATAAAAATATCCTCCCCATAAGTCCGGTACAGATATTTCAATACTGCAATAGAATTTTGGGTATGCCCTGGCAAAATCAGATGACGAACAATTGTCCCGCGTTTTATATATCCATCCTCCGCAAACTGACAGGGACCGGTCTGACGCATCATTTCGGCAATTGCACTCTGCGCCGCCTGCGGATAATCCCTTGCGTTGGAAAAAGCAGCAGCCAATTCAGGCTCCATATATTTCATATCTGGCAGATATACATCCACATAACCATCCAGTTTCCGGATAGTTTCCACGTTCTCATACCCACTGGAATTGTACACGACTGGAAGATTCATTCCCTTTCCTCTGGCCAGCTCCAACGCCGAAATAATATGCGGCACATAATGCGCCCCAGTGACCAGATTCAGATTTGCCGCCCCTTTTTCCTGCAATTCCAGAAAAATTTCAGCAAGCCGCTCCACTGAAATTTCTTTTCCGGAATCCCCAATGGCAATATCCCGGTTCTGGCAGAAACAGCACCGCAAGCCGCAGCCAGAGAAAAAAACAGCCCCTGATCCTTTTTTTCCTGAAATACAAGGTTCCTCCCACATATGAAGAGCGGCACGGGCAGCCCTTATAGTACTGTCCATGCCACAATATCCTCTTTTGCCCTCCAGACGATTCACATTACACTTCCGGGGGCATAAGGTACAATTCTTAAATAATTCTTCTCGCATAAATTACGAATTCTCCTCTCTGATCTTCCCGGTCAGTTCCCTTCCCCCCTGGTCATACCACTCTTCCACAAAGGTATCAAAGTAATCCATGGGCTGCTCTCCCATGATCATCTGAATAAAGGCATTTTTCTCCAGGGAAGCAAGCATGTTGGGAATCTCTCCATCCGAATCAACCAGATATGTTCTGCGCACCGAACTATAATGGCCGTCAACCAGCACGCCCACTGCTGAAATTCTGGACTTGTACGCAGCCCAGTCCTCTACAGTTACATTTTTCCCGCTCAAATACTTCATACAGGCATCATAGTAAGACTTCTCCAGTGCGCTTAAATTACTTGCCTTCTGCTTGCCGGACATTACTCTCCTGATATCCTTCGTAACATTATAAATTGCCTCATTATAATCCACATTAATAACCAGCGGTCTGGCTGTAGGGTCCACATTCAAAGCAAAATAGCTGTTGATCTCATCCGCATTTTCCTCATCTTCGAACCGGCTGTAATCAAACAGAACACTGATAATTTTCATTACAATTTCCGGATGTTCGTAACCCTTTCTCACAACCACATATTTGTTGTCCCGAAAAGAAGCATAAACGTTATCTTTTTCCTGGTATTCAGCAGTAAGGTAATAAGGCTCCCAGTCTGCTTCCGGATCATTCTCAGCCACATCCATAAGCGGATTATTCGGTGCCCACCAAAGTCCAAAAAACGCACCGCATTTACCTTCCACTACCAGATCACGGAGATTATTCTGAGCACGCAGGGCAAAGTTCTGATCCAGTATTCCTCTTTCATATAGCTCACGCAAATAAGCAACGGCAGATCTGGTCTCCTCTGTCAAAGAACCATAGACAATTTCCCCGTCTTTGTCCTTGATCCATCTTCTTGGATAAGAATAAAATTTCTCAAAAACAGGTTCCACCGAATAATTCTGACTGGTAGTAGACACAAAATTGGTATCACACACAAGTCCCACAGGATCTTCCCCTTCCTCTGCTCCCATCCTGTTTTCCTGAAAAACCTGGATAATATCCATAGCCTCTTCCAGAGTCTCTGGCTCTGCAAGACCCAGCTGATCCATCCAGTCCTTTCTCATCCACAAAAGACAGGGACCGTGGTCGATTACTGCTTCCGGAAGCGCCATCAGCTTACCATCAAAGGTTCCTGCACCGAGAAGCTGGGGACCATAGCTGTTATACATGGCCTTGATTCTCGGGGAGGTACAGTTTGCATAAACCTCAGTCAGATCCTCCACCATGTCATTTTCCACAAGAACATTTAAAGTCTCCCTGTCTGAAACCACCAGTACATCCGGCAAAGTGTGATCATTTACCAGCACATTCACATACTCGTCATAGCGATCCTCCCGCTCCATATAGGCATTTTCATTCTGCACGTTCAGAATCTCTTTCAGATATCTGGTATAAGCGCTGTCTTCGTAGGTATTTCCTGCTGGAAGATTGGAATTATTGGCACCGCTCATCTGTCCTAAAGTATAAGTCACAAGCTCCGGGTACTTTCCATACGGAGTTGTGGAAGCTTTTTTCCACAATCCGCTATCTGTAGAATTATCTGTCTGGGATTCTTCTGTTTCTGTACTTTTCTCTGCATCCGTTCTGTTTTCTGCTGTCTTTTCCGTCTCGTTGTCTACAGTGCCTGGGTCAGCTGCATCAATTCCGGAATCACTGCATGATTCCTCAGAAAGCTCATAATCTGCTTCTTCGTATTCCACACCCGTTGTCTCTTTTCCCATATTTCCAGCTGCGCTGTCACAGCCAGTCAATAAACCGGACGAAATCACCATGGAAAAAGTCAGTCCCACTACCAGAATTCTATTTTTTTTTCTTCACTTTTTCCACCTTTCTTTCCTGTTGTGTCCTCTGTGTCTTCTTCCGGCTCCTGCAAAAACTTTTTCGCAGAAAACTCTCCGGCTGCCACAGCCTCCTCATCCGCTTTTTCTCTTGGAATTCTCATTTCCACCCTGGTGCCTTGATTGATCTGGCTAAACACCTTGATTCCATACTCCATCCCATAAAGAAGCTGCATTCTGTCATTGACATTTTTAAGGCCATATCCGGAAGCCTTGTAAGTCACCAGCTTATCTGCCTCTTCCTGTTCCATTCCTGGTCCGTTATCCTCCACAGCAAGAAGCACATCCTCACCGTCCTTTACAAAAAACAGTTTCAGAATCTTCTCTCCTTCTTCTTTCATGTCCAGCCCATGCTCCAATGCATTCTCCACAACAGGCTGCAGCAGCAATTTGGGCACAATATCTCCTTTCACCTCCGGGTCAATGTCCCAGATCACCTGAAAATCATTGTCATGCATCACCAGCTGAATGTCCAGATACGCCTTAATATTCTGAATACAGTTATCCACAGTTACCATATCCTGCCCCTTACTCAAAGCAGTCCGGTAGAACATAGATAAGGACAAAGTAACCCTACTGATTTCCCTCTGATTGCTTCGAATAGCCATCCAGTTGATAACAGACAGGGAGTTATACAAAAAATGAGGGTTGATCTGGGCAGTCAGTGCCTTCAGTTCAAACTCTTTCAACGCGATCTTATTCTCATAAACCTCATGGATCAGACGGTTGATCTCGTCCATCATGCTTCGGAAGCTGCGCACCAGAAGGCCAATTTCATCTCCGGCATTGCTGTCCACCGTAACCTCACGGCTGCCCTGGTTTACCCGGTTCATGTTAGCGGTAAGCTCCTCGATCTTTCTGGTAAAAAGTCTGGAAAAAGAAAGTCCCAACACCAGAATTATGGCTACACAGGCTGCAATCAAGGGAATCTCGCTGACCAGGATTCCTGCCACAGAGCTGTCCACTGCTGATTGCAGCTTATACAGATAAAAAATCCATCCGCAAGCCGCGTTCTTCCGTTTTACAAAAGCATAATCTCCCTGCCCGGACTCCAGAAACTCCCTGGAGACAGCCTCTCCCGAATCCTTTTCTTCCTTTTCACCCAGCATTTCCTTCTGAAACAGAACATTTCCCTCTTTATCCAGGATCATGCCCCCGGATTCTGCAGAAATAATCTTTTCAAAGGGCTGAAAAATCTTATTATAATCCAGTGTAACGCAAAGAACTGCTGTCTGCTCTCTGCCAGTATAAATCCGCCTTACAGCTGCAATCTCCGGTATCTGGCTGTCCACCACCCACTGCACAGACACATCCTCTGCCAGTTTGTCATACCACCACTCCTTATCCACCTCTGACAAAGGCACAAGTGTATACTCATGGCGCACTTTAATGCTTTCTGCAAACAACTGGATCTGTATAATGGCATCATGATAAGACTTTGGTACAGACAAAAGAGGATCTGCTACTTCTGTATATTTTCTATACGCTTGATAATTATCCATATTTTTCTCCGTGATCAGATCCTCAATATCCGGGGAATAAGTGAGATAATTCAGAAGACTGGAAAAAACTTCTATCTGGCTGTCGATTCCCTCTCCGGTCTGCTCCAGAATGGAAGACATATCCTCCATTTCTTTTTCCCGGAGCAGACTGCTCATGCGGTCATGACTATACAATACAAGCAGGATCATAGGAACCAGGCTGGCTGTCACAAGAAGAATAGTCAGCTTATGACGATATTTCATATTTTCAAATTTATTCTTTATGACTGCCGGTATTTTCATCCTCTTCACCGGTTCCTTTCCGATAGGACTCCGGGCTGCTTCCATAATATTCCCTGAAACTTCTGCAGAAATAAGAAACATTGGGGATTCCTACCTGTTCACTGACCTGTGCCACCTTCATATTAGAATTACACAAAAGCTCCTTCGCCTTTTCCATCCGAACCACACGTATAAAGCGGTTCAGGTTCATACCAGTCTCTTTTTTAAAAATAAAGCTGAGATAGCCAGAAGACAAATACACCTTCTCCGCCAATGTCTCAAGACTTAAATCCTCCGCATAGTGCTGGTAAATATAATTCTTCACAGAAGCAACTTCATCTCTGGAATCACTCATGGAACGCTCCAGAAACTCCTCGTACTCCTTAATATTCTCCTGGGTGATTGCAAGGATCTGCTTCAGATTGGTACAACTGTACAGCCGCTCTACCTCATGATCCAGCTTCCGCTCCTCAGAGAATTGATTTTCCTGAAAAAGCTCCTGGATCACATTGGAAAAAACAAATTTCACATACATGGCAGAGAAACGGGTATCATTCTCATATTTCTTCACCAGACACTCAAAATGCTTCTTCAGCTGCTCCACATCTTTGCGGGAAATGTCTTCGGAAATCTTCTCCATCAGACGGGAATCCTGTGTCTCCGCATTCACCGGCTGGCTGTCAGAGGCCTCATTATTAAACACATGCACATCTGGATGATAAAATTTCTCCTCCATGGTCTGCTCCAACTGGGACATAATTTCAGGCAGCGCCTCATGCCCTTCAAACCGGCTGCTCACTGCAAGGTGAAAACTTGCAGAGTAATTCTGCTTCAAAATGTCATATAAATGCTTGGCAACCAGCTGATAATCGCAGTACACATCAGAAAAAAACAGCACAGACTGTCTGGTATTCAGATTCAGGTAAAAGAAATTCCGGTGCAATCCCTGCATCAGTTCCTCATCAATATTATCTGGAACATTATCAAAAAATGCCTTATCTGATTCGATAAGAATCGCACAGTGCCACTGCTCCCAGTTAGATTCATCTAAAATCTCCCCAGCTTTTTTCAACACTTCTTCATTTCCGGAATACAGGTAAGTCTGAAGAAAATACTGAAGAAGAAAATTCTTCCCTTTCTCTTCCTTCTGCTTCTTGGACCGGATACTTTGAAGCTCTGCTTTTACTTTCCCGATAGTTGTATGAAAGGTATCCGGATCAACCGGCTTCAGCACGTAATCCTTCACTCCGTAACGCATAGCTTCCTGGGCAAAAGCGAAATCACTGTATCCACTAAAAATTACAATTGGAAGATTGGGATACTCTTCTCTGACCTTGCTAGCCAGCTCCAGACCGTCCATATGAGGCATTTTTATGTCTGTTAAAAGAAAATCAATCTCTTCACTTCGCAATACATTCAGTGCCTGCCTGCCATTGGCAGCCTCATGGATCTCGTATTCTCCCTCTTCCTGTGCCAGAAGGAATTTAATTCCCTCCCGCTCAATTTTCTCATCGTCTGTTATCAAAACTCTGTACATATTGGTACTCCGATCTTTTATTATATTTAACACCGGGACAACTCTTCCAACTGTCATTTATGTCCGCCTGTCAGAAAAGCCAGAAATTTCATATTGCCTGTTGCTTCTGCCTCTTTTTTTCTGTCTGGCGCACATGAAATCTTATATAAAGATAAAGATAGCCCCTCGCATCTCTGCAAAGAACTATCTTTATTTTAACATTCTGGTATCATATTGAAAAGGGAATAATCTCCAAATTTCTCAGGTAAAAACCGTTCTTTTACCCAAAGAAATCAACCCTTAACTGCACCTGCAACAACTCCCTCGATAATATATTTCTGGCAAACCAGATATACAACAATAATCGGGATAATGTCGATCATAATACTTGCCATCATCGGTCCCATCTGCACATGACCATAGCTTCCACGGAAATACTGGATTGCCATTGGAATTGTTTTATACTTCTTAATATCCAGAACCAGTGTTGGAAGAAGGTAATCGTTCCATACCCACATCAGCTCCAGAATTGCAGTAGAGATAATGGTTGGTTTCAAAATCGGAATCAAGATCTTAAAGAAAACCTGCAGAGGACTGCATCCATCAATCATGGCAGCTTCCTCAATTTCCAGCGGGCTTCCTTTTACAAAACCGGTAAACATAAATACTGCAAGTCCGGCACCAAATCCAAGGTAAACAATGCAAATGGTGTATGGATTATTCAGTTTCAAAGTATCTGCTGTTTTTGCCAGGGTAAACATAACCATCTGGAAAGGAACAACCATACTGAATACGCAAAGGTAATACAGAACCTTGGAAAGCAAGCCGTTTACACGTACAATGTACCATGCGCACATAGAGCAACAAAGCAGAATCAAAACAACAGACATAACTGAGATCACAAGGCTGTACCAGAAGGATTTCAGGAAATCCATCTGTGTGACGCTGGCTATAAAGTTCTGGATTCCGTTCCAGGTCTCAGATGTAGGAAACTGGAAAACACCAGATGTAGTAATTGCGGACTCCACTTTTAAGGAGTTAAACAGGATCATAACAATCGGGTAGATCCAGATAATTGAAATTATAGAAAGAATTATAGTTGGGATAATACTTTTTTTCTTATCTGCCATTATGCCTGCACCTCCTTAGATGATGTTGCACGAAGCTGGATCAATGCGATTGCAACAACCAGTACAAAGAATACAACTGCTTTTGCCTGACCGATACCCTTCCATGCAGGACCACTTCGTCCGTAGAATGTATCGTAAATGTTCAGTGCCAGTAACTGTGACTGTTTTCCAGGATCTCCGCCTGTAAGGGAAAGGTTCTGGTCGAACATCTTGAATCCGTTTGTAAGAGTAAGGAATGTACAAATTGTAACAGATGGCATGATCATCGGAATCTTGATTTTAAACAGGATCTGTGTTGCGGTTGCGCCATCAATCTGTGCGGCCTCAATCAGATCCGGAGATACGTTATTAAGACCAGCCACATAAATGATCATCATATATCCAATCTGCTGCCATAACAACAGAATGATCATTCCAATAAAACCATTTGTTGCAGACAACTTCAGAAGAGGCTGTCCCCACATGGAAAGCAGACCGTTTAACAGTGTCTGCCAGATATAACCAAGTACAATACCACCGATCAGGTTCGGCATGAAGAATACAGTACGGAACACGTTTGTTCCTTTGAATCCTTTTGTCAAAGCCAGTGCAATGGAAAATGCCAGCACATTGATCAGAATACTGGAAACAAATGCGAATACAACGGTCAGCCAGAATGCATGACTGAAGTCACCTCCGATAAAAATTTTCTGGTAGTTGGAAAGTCCAACCCAGACTACATCTTTTACAGTTGAAAATTTACAAAATGAAAGATAAATACCCCAGATAAACGGCCATAAGAAACCGATAATAAATGCAGCCAATGTTGGCAGAACAAATACCGGCCACCATTTTTTCAGAGATTTTCCTACCATTTTTCACTCCTCCTTTTCCTGTTATGACACCTTTGCGGAAGGCTATCCGCCGCCCAAAAACATTACATCATTTTCCCATTAAAATGGGGAGGCTGTATTTCGCCTCCCCACCCTGTTCACCATTCTATATTATGTCCTGAATTTCTTCCGGACATATTATATGCTGTTGGAAAGAAATTTATTACCTGTTACGATTATTCGGAAAGAGCTTTCTCAGTTGCCCAATTGTCAACGAATGCGGAAACTACATCATCCCAGGAACCGCTTCCTGCTGCATATAATGTAAGTGCTGTACCAAGACCGTTCTTCCACTCTTCAGATGGCATTGTTGTGAAGTTCCATGATACAGGTGTAAGACCAGCTGCTGTATACTCTGCATCCTGTTTTACAAATACGTTTGTGGATTCCTGTGCTGTTTTGAAAGGAATTGTGAAGCCCATATCTTCTGACATAGCCTTTGTTCCATCCTCAGAAGTTACACACCAGTTCATGAAATCAAGTGTTGCCTGAATATCTTCTTTGCTTGCATTTTTATTTACACACCAGTAATTCTCTGTACCAGTACAAAGTCCCTGTTTCTCTTCGCCAGGAGCACCAATATAAATAGGAAGCATTCCAAGATTATCATCTCCGATATCAGCAATATCACCATATGCCCATGTACCATTCTGATAGAATACAGCCTGCTCTGTTGTGAATTCAGCTACAGCGTCATCACCAGTCTTCTTGCTTAACTGTTTTGCATCACATGTTCCATTGTTGATGTATAAATCCCAGATGTTACGGTAGTTATCAAGATAAGTACCTTTGATTGCTTTTGTATCTGTGATTCCGTCTTTCTGGTATTCATAGTAAATAGGAAGGTTTGCAAGATGTGTTTTAAATCTCCAGTCAGAAGAACCGTCCATACCAGCGGAAGTAAATGCGGAGAATCCTAATTCATCTTTTCTCTTTGTGATATCTTCAGCAACTTTCTTTAAATCTGCGAAAGATTTGATATCATCCTGTGTGTAACCAGCTTTTTTAAGAAGTGCTTTGTTGTAGATTAAACCGTAAGTTTCTGTACAGTAACCAACACCTGCGATTTCATCGCCGTTCTTTAATTCAAACTTATCACTTGTAAGTTCATTTAAAATATCAGAACCTGTTAAATCGTAGCAGTAATCTTTCCATGAAGCAAGACCTACAGGACCGTTAACCTGGAAAAGAGTAGGAGCTTCGGATTTACCCATCTCACTCTTTAAAGTAGTTTCGTACTGGTTTGCTGCTGCTGTTACTACTGTAACTGGAACACCAGTTTCGTCTGTGTATTCTTTTGCAAGTTCCTGCCACTGTTCATCTGCTTCTGGTTTGAAGTTAAGATAGTAAACAGAACCTTTGGATGAGTCCTTATCAGAAGATGCTTTCTTATCGGAACTTCCGCCGCCACATCCGGTGAGCATGGAACAAGCCATGATTGTTGCTAAGCCTGCTGCAAGTAATCGTTTCATTTTTCTCATAATAATGAATCCTCCTTTTTTAATATCCTTGCGTGTCTTGCGACTTAAGAGTATGTAACTATGTACTGGAACCGTTTTCGGAAATGTTTCCAGTTGCTTGATAAGCATATTATATAACTTATATGAGTAGAATTACAAGTATTTTTTGTCGAATACAAAAAAATTGTTAAAAGTGATTGAAAAACATAACAAAAATTATACATATTGAACAAAGAACTTGACTGCAAAATGAAATTTTTTTTAAAAGGGTATGGACAAACTAAAAAAAGTAGTGTATACTCAGCCTTAAATTACAGGGAAATCCTGTAAATTAAAATTTTTATTCCCCCCTGAACCGTCTCACTCCACTTTCTGAACGGTCAGGGCAAAGAGAAGGAGGATAACCGTCAGATTTGCGGTGCGGCAGTGTGGAGACCTGTCGTAATGTGGCGCGGAAGTAATCGCCGGCTGCGAGGTGATATCGTGCGGAGGCAGTATCACTAAAGTCTAAGAATATGGCAGAGGTAACATTAAAACATATTAAGAAAGTTTACCCAAACACAGAGAAGAAGAGCAAAAAGGGCCAGAAGAAGAGCAATCTTATGGTTACAGACGAAGGCGTATTAGCAGTTCAGGACTTCAATCTTGACATCAAGGACCGCGAATTCATCGTATTAGTAGGTCCATCCGGATGTGGTAAGTCCACAACACTTCGTATGGTAGCCGGCCTCGAAGAAATCAGTGGAGGAGAACTCCTCATTGATGGAAAGAGAATGAATGATGTAGCTCCAAAGGGTCGTGATATCGCTATGGTATTCCAGAGCTATGCGCTGTATCCACATATGACAGTTCGCGAGAACATGGAATTCCCATTAAAACTTCGCAAGATGCCAAAAGACGAGATGAATAAGAGAGTGGACGAAGTGGCAGAAATTCTTGATATTACACAGTATCTTGACCGTAAGCCAAAGGCATTATCCGGTGGACAGCGTCAGAGAGTTGCCATTGGTCGTGCGATTGTAAGAGAACCGAAAGTTCTTTTAATGGATGAGCCTTTATCAAACTTAGATGCCAAGCTTCGTAACCAGATGAGAGCAGAGCTTATCAAGCTCCGTCAGAGAATTGATACAACATTTATTTATGTAACACATGACCAGACAGAAGCCATGACACTTGGTGACCGTATCGTTATCATGAAGGATGGAATCATACAGCAGGTCGGAACTCCACAGGAAGTATTTGACCATCCGGCGAACATCTTTGTAGCAGGCTTTATCGGTATGCCACAGATGAATATGTTTGATGCGAAACTCGTAGAACAGTCTGGGAAATACAGTGTAGAATTGGGTGGTGTTTCCATTATACTTTCCGAAGAAAAACAGGCAGCACTCGCTAAAAATAACGTAAAATCACAGGAAATCACCCTTGGAATCCGCCCAGAACACATCGCTTTAGCTCAGCCAGGCAAAGATGCCATCACAGGCAAAGTGGACGTATCCGAGATGATGGGAAGTGCGATTCATTTACATGTCAATGCCTGTGGAAGAGATACCATTATCATCGTACAGACGATGGATTTAACAGGTGGAGAAGATTTATCAATCGGAAGTGAAATCTCTTTCGCATTTGGCGGAAACGCAGTCCATGTGTTCAATAAAGAAACAGGGGAGAATTTAGAATTCTGATTTGCTGAGGGCTGTGCTTTGGATGGGGAGAAAAATAGAATTCACTTTTTTCTCTAAGTCTCTCCAACAAATTCCCTGAAGTTTCCAGCAAATACACTATAAAGACAGATAAAGCATATTTTGTGACCTCGGAGCGAGTGTTCGACATTTACTCCGAGGTCACAAAATATGCTTTATCTGTCTTTATAGTGTATTTGTTCATTTTTCAACTCCATAAATTTAGTATTGACATGTATATACAAGTATGATAATATAAAATCAACATGAAGCTCAGTTATTTAAAATCAAATTTTTATTATAGGAGGAGAAAAGTATGTTAAATGTAACGTTAGATTCCCTTGGATTAGAAACCGTACGCGGAGATGAGAGTTTTGTTTCGAGAGTACAGGATATGCCAGTTAGTAAAGAAGAGTTTTTCGATTTAACAAAAATGGCAAAGTACGTAGGTGTAACAGAACAGTTTAAGGATGTTATCAACACATTCCATACACCGGAAGGGGAAACTCCTGCAGGTTTTAAGCGAGAGCTTGTGATGGAAAAAGACGGTGTTGTAAAGGTTGATCTGGTAAGAGATATTTCTTATGATAAGAATGGTATATTAAGACCAACAAATGTATTGTTTTCTGCAGACAGTGCGAATCCATATGAAGTGGAACCAATCAGCCCTTTAATTTCCAATTTAACCTGTAACCCGGGAATCATTTACGATTTATTTATTAATAATCCAAAGGCTAATGTTGGAAATAAATATAAGAACCGTGATGAAGTTATGGCAGAAATCGGAAGAGTACTTGGTCCGGGATGTGATATCAGTGTGGAGCTGAACAATCCTTTTGAGCAGGATTTCAATAAGATTCTTGAAGAGGCAGAAAAATTTAGAGAAATGTTTTCTAAATATCGTGTAGTTATTAAAGTCCCTCATACAGGAGCCGTTACACCACAGAATGTAACCCAGCTTCTCAGTGGAAATAAAAAACTTGACAAGAGACCGGATCAGGTTGGAACAGAAGATGCACTTCGCGGGCATAATCTTGCATTGAAACTGCATGAACATGGATTCCGTGTAAACTTTACATTAATGTTTGAGCCGTTTCAGACTATGCTGGCAATGCAGGCAAGACCATACTTTATCAATACATTTTTAAGACATCGTCTTTTACAGTCTCAAAATATTAAAAAATATGTTGATATGTATGAAGTTTCAAAGGATAATAAGATTTTAGAGACATTAAAAGACTACTTTATCTCCTGTGATTATTATACAGAAGCAGATAGGGATATGGCATTGGCAGATGTTCTTGCATTTGGTAAAGATCTTCTTAAATACAGACATTTTGAAGATAAGCAGGGTCAGGATGGATTAGATGGTATGCGTCATAATCTGCGCGTATTAAAGAACTCCAATCTAAAAGACACACGTCTTATTGTATGTTCTATGGAAGGCCCTTACAACTATCCGGATATTGATAAACTCCTTACAGAACCAGAATTCCAGGATATGAATCACAAAGTCGTAATTACAGCAGAACCAAATTATCTTGCAAGATTTACATCTACGAATCAGGTAATCAGCTATCAGAGAAGATTTATGAATGCTGCAAATGGACAGAGCTAAATAAAAATCATATTTTTTTAAAACAAGATGTATATACATGACTGGATATATAGAAGAGGGGAAAAGTATGGGGAAGGCAGTTATTTTTGATTTAGATGGTACATTATTAAATACTTTAGATGATCTTGAAGATAGTGTAAATCATACCTTAAACTATTTTAAATACCCGAAACGAACAAAAGCAGAAGTAAGAAGCTTCATAGGCGGTGGCGCAAAAGCTTTAATAAAAAAATCTTTGTCAGAAAATGTAACTGCAGAAAAATACGAAGAAGTATTATCCTATTTTCAGGCTTATTATAAAAAGAACGCTGATAAAAAAACAGGTATTTATCCAGGGGTAAAAAAGCTGGTAAATAAGCTTTCTGATGAAAATTATTCTATAGGAGTTGTTTCTGCGAAAGGTGATATTGTAGTAAAAGAATTGGTAGAATCATTTTTAGGAGACAAAGTAAATGAGACTTTGGGAGAAAAAGAAGGCATAAAAAGAAAACCAGCCCCGGATTCTATCTTAATCATGATGGATACGCTAAAATGCAAACCAGAAGAAACTATTTACGTTGGAGACTCTGAAGTGGATGTGGAAGCAGCCGCCAATGCGGGAATTAAATGCGCTTCTGTCACATGGGGATTCCGCGATAAGGAAGACCTTGAGAAGATTAATCCATTGTATATAGCGGATAATGTACAGGAACTCTATGAATTAATAAAGGGATAATTCTGAGTTGCCGCAGGTAAAGTAGACGCACCCAAAGAGAGAAGATACCCTATATTTGTGACTCTATCACTGTGGGTTGAATGTTCGCTTACAGGCTCACATTCAATCCTC
>OGUL01002006.1_pt1 | contig 15112 bp, 9 predicted proteins | sample 1553651 | NCBI WGS metagenome assembly OGUL01 (sample SAMEA2580048, study PRJEB22360) | human gut metagenome | biome: human gut; feature: human-associated habitat; material: faeces | place: Denmark | collected 2008/2010
CCAGCGACACGAGGATTTTCAGTCCTCTGCTCTACCAACTGAGCTATCTGGGCATCTCATCAACATCGAAGTTTTTGTTTCGTTTGTTTCTTACTCGCTGTCGACGATAGTTATTCTACAACAAGACAAGAGAAAAGTCAAGCACTTTTTTGAAAAAAACTTAACTTTTTTTTGAAGGCATGTTTTTTGCCCCAATTCATACAATTTGAATTCAGCAGCGGAAGCGGATTGCGAATGTCTGCTTTACATTTAATGGTTTGTCTTGCGGTTGATGAACTTTGTTCGATACTTTGAATATACAATTGTTTGATCGGCATAAAGACCATAATAACCAGACATTGCATAGCTTACTGCAATTGCTAAAATCATGTAGTGGGCAGAGTCAAAGCCAAATAATTCAAAAGCGATCAAAATAGATGTAATAGGGCAATTAGTGACACCGCAGAAAACAGCAACCATGCCCATTGCAGCACAAAGGGATGGGGCAAATCCAGCAAGGCTTCCAAAGAAACATCCAAAGGATGCACCTACGCAGAAGGAAGGAACAATTTCGCCTCCCTTAAAGCCGCCGCCAAGTGTGACTGCTGTAAAGAGCATTTTAATAAGAAAGGCTGCTGGGAATATAGTTTCTTCTTGAATAGACTGCTCAATCAGATTGCTTCCGGAACCAAGATAGCTTTTGCCGTCTGGAAGAAGAAATGCAAATACGATAACAATCAGTGCAGAGACAATTGCGCGTAGGTAAACATTTTTTATGTATGTTTTTAAAAGACCTCCAACTTTGTGAAGGATAATGCATAAAAGTATGCTGACAGCGGCACATAAGATTCCAAGAAGAACTGTTTTTGCAGCACCGTCAATGGAAAACGAAGGAATACTTACAATTGTAAATTTTTCGGCATGAACACCAAACGTAGAAGCAAGGTGAGCACCAATCAGCGCAGACATTACACAAGGAACTAATGCGGAATAATACATGACGCCGACACTGACCATTTCCATTGAAAAGACATCAGCAGCCATCGGTGTACCAAACAGAGCAGCAAAAGCAGCACTCATGCCACACATGATTAGAACATGGCGATCTTCATCATCAAGATGAACGATTTTTCCAAGAAGATTTCCAAGGCTGCCGCCGATCTGAAGTGCAGCACCCTCGCGTCCGGCAGATCCGCCGCACAGCTGTGTCAGAATCGTAGAGATAAAAATAAGAGGTGCAACACGCGCTGGTGTCTCTTCATTTGCATGAATTGAGGCAATAACAAAATTAGTACCGCGGTCATTTGACTGTCCGCAAAAATGATAAAGAGCAGTGATTGCCAGACCAGCAACAGGAAGCAGAAATAAAAGCCAGCTGTATGCAGCGCGAAGCTGTATAGCTTTTCCAAGCAAAGTAGCAAATAGTGTTGATACGCCGCCGATCAGAAGACCTGACAAAAGTGAAAATCCAGTCCATTTAAGAAGAACCAGAAGATTCTGGCCGATGTTGGTCAGATAGCATTTGCGGGCAAATTCCCGCAGCTTAGGGGAAAACATAGGCATGACCTCCAAAGAAACTGTTTATAGGAAGCAGCAAAGATGCTGTACCGTTCCAATCCTAGCAGAAACAGCAGGGAAAGTCAACGAAACAAAAAGATCATGTTCCATTTTGTCTGTACTGAGCCGGTGTCATTTTAGCTCTTTTTTTAAAAGTTATGCAAAAGGCACTTTCACTTGAAAAGCCACATGAAAAACAGATATCCTTGACAGACATGGCAGTGTTGCGAAGCAGGTAACGTGCATTACTTAGCCTCGTATTTATGACATACTCATGTGGTGTAAAGCCAGTCTCTCGTTTGAATACGCGAATAAAATGATAAGAGCTTAATCCAGCAGCTGATGCGAGCACTTTGTCTGGCAGATCTTCTTTAAAATGTTCATTGATATAGGAAATGACAGTCTCAATCATATCTGTGCTGTCATTTTTTTATCGGCAGCACTGTAGAGCAGAAAGCTTGTCAAAATATCATTAATATATTTAGAAAGAAGAGCTTCCTTAATCGAAGAACGACAAAAACTGTCAATGATAGCTTCAAGCTTGTTTGTGGCTGGCGCAGGATTTCCAATAGAAAATACAGTGCCAAGATGTGAGACGATAGATTCAAAAAAGTTTTTGGCAAGAGGTCCGTCAAAATGGCACCAGAGACATTCACTGCCTGTTTTTGTGCCATAGCTGTGCGGTTCATAGCAATTAATCAAAATAAACTCATCAGCTTTTGCATCAAAGCTTTCGTATTTTGTTTGTACATACATGCTTCCTTTTTTGACATAAATAAGAAGAAAGCTGTCAAAAGAAGCGCGGTGCAGATGATAGCCTGGTGCATAGAAAAAATGACCGCATGTAAGCGGATAAAAAAACATGCTTCGTCCCAAGAGACTTGGCGAGTAAACATAATATGTTGATTCAGGTTCAATAAAGGGTTCGTGCGATTTCATAAAAATCTCCTTTTTTATAGTTACAGTTCATGGACAAGCCAATATTGCAGCAAATAATTTTGCATGGCTCTGAATAATTACATTTTAAGATACCAGGGTCAAAAGGTCAGAAAGCCGATGCAAGCTTGCTTGCAAGAGGTTTTTTGAACTCTTGACCCGCCAAAAATATGAGTAAGTAGCCATTTTTCAAAGAAAAATGAGCGGATTACGAATGTTTTTGAAGATTGCGAGAGTGCAAAGCACGTAGCAATCTGGTATCAAAGGGGTCAAAATACCTTTTGACCCCAACATCATTTTAACTTAGAATACAGGAAAAAACAACAGAGCAATATTTTAAAACACAACCGCAACGAAAGATAATGTATTTCAAGCAAAACAGTAGTATAGTAAAAGTAAATATTGAAAGTAAATAAAACAATATTGAAAATGATAGAAAGATTCAAGTAAATAAATAATAACAGAAAATAATAGCGAAACAGGAGGCAATTATGCAAAAGGCAAGTGTATGGGCAGAAAAAGTCATGATTCCTACATATGAGATTGGAGAGGCGGAGAAGAATCCGATTTTTCTGGAAAAACGTGTGTATCAGGGAAGCTGCGGAAAGGTATACCCGTATCCGACGATTGAAAAAATAAGTGATGAGAAGAAGGATAAGGAATATACGGCAGTATGGCTGGAAAATGAGTACATTAAGGTTATGGTTCTTCCAGAGCTTGGCGGACGAATCCAGAGGGCATATGATAAAACAAATGATTATGACTTTGTTTACTATAACCAGGTAATCAAGCCGGCACTTGTTGGTTTGACGGGACCGTGGATTTCAGGAGGTATTGAATTTAACTGGCCGCAGCATCATCGTCCGACAACATTTCTTCCAGTTGATTATGAAATTCAGGAAAATGAGGATGGAAGCGTTTCTGTTTTATGTCATGACGTGGATCAGATGTATGGAACAAAGGGACTTATGAGAATTAGCGTATACCCGGGAAAAGCTTATATTGAAATCAAGGGACAGCTGTATAACCGCACATCACTTCCGCAGACATTTCTTTGGTGGGCAAATCCAGCAGTTCCTGTTAATGACAACACACAGTCCATTTTCCCGCCAGATGTTCACGCTGTTATGGATCATGGAAAGAGAGATGTTTCTCGTTTTCCAATTGCGACGGGTGTTTATTATAAGAAGGATTACAGCGAAGGCGTAGATATTTCACGTTACAAGAATATTCCAGTCCCAACTTCTTACATGGCAGAAAAGTCAAAGTATGATTTTGTCGGAGGATACGACTATGGAAAGCATGCTGGTATTTTGCATGTGGCAGATCATCATGTTTCACCGGGAAAGAAGCAGTGGACCTGGGGCTGCGGTGATTTTGGAAAGGCATGGGATCGCAATCTGACTGATGAGGATGGTCCATATGTAGAGCTGATGACAGGTATGTTTACAGATAATCAGCCTGACTTTACATGGTTAAAGCCGTTTGAGGAGAAAACATTTACACAGTATTTTATGCCATACAAGGAAGTTGGACAGGTAAAGAACGCATCAAAGGAAGCTGCTGTTTCACTCTCGGCAGCAAATGATGCAGCAACTGGAAAGAAGACTGCAAAGATTATTGTCTATGCAACAGCTGTATATGAAAAAGCAAGAATTATTCTGACAGGAAAAGACGGCGTGCTGTGTGATGAGAGCGCAATGATTTCTCCTGTTGACATTTTTGAAAAGAGTGTAGTACTGCCAGATGATACGCAGGAAGAAGATCTGAAAGTTGAAGTTTGTGCAGATGGCAGAAGCTTAATTGCATACCAGCCAGAGAAGGAAGAAATTCCAAAGCTTCCAGATCCGGCAAAGGCAGCAGATGAACCGTCAAAGATCATGACAAATGAGGAACTGTATTTAACGGGACAGCATATTGAACAGTACCGTCATGCAACATGGAGACCTGATCCTTATTATTTAGAGGGATTAAAGCGTGATCCAGATGATATTCGCATTAATAATGCATATGGTATGCTCTTGATGAGAAGAGGCTTATTTAAGGAGGCAGAACCTTATTTTAGAACAGCTATTAAGCGCCTGACCTGGAAGAATCCTAATCCATACAACAGCGAAGCATATTATTTGTTGGGACTTGATTTGTGTTACCTTGTAAGAGAAGATGAGGCTTATGATGCTTTTTATAAGGCAGCATGGAGCAATGAACAGCAGGAAATGTCATTCTATTATATGGCAGCGCTTGCGGCAAAGAAAGGTCAATTTGAAACTGCGCTTGAGCACATTGATCGCTCACTTGTTAAGAATGCGCATAATATTAAGGCAAGAGGATTACGTGCATGGCTTCTTGCAAAGCTTGGAAAAGAAAAGGCTGCAGCTCGTATGCTCGAGGATAATTTAGAACTTGATCCATTTGATTTTGTATCTGGTTTTGAGGCAATAAAGGCAGAGAATGATTCAGAAAAGAAGCAGAAAATGCTTGATGACTTGAATGGACTGATGCGTAATTTCCAGGAAAATTATTTGATGACAGCAAGAGATTTTGCGCAGTGGGGCGCATATGAGGACGCTGTTTTAGTTTTAAAGCAGTGCACAAAGAAATATCCGATGCTGTATTATTATGCAGCTTATTATGAAGAAAAAATGGGTGAAGATGATGCAGCAAAGAAGTCACTTGAGAAGGCAGAAAGCTGTGCTTTCGATTATTGCTTCCCGAATAAGCTTGATGATATTGCTGTACTTACATTTGCGATTGAAAATGGCTGCAAAAAGAAGGCGCCTTATTACCTTGGCAATCTTTTTTATGATAAATTACAGTGGAAGAAATCTGTTGAATTGTGAGAAATGTCTGAGAAGGCAGATGACACATTTTCAATCGTTCATAGAAACCTTGCACTGGCTTATTACAACAAAATGGGTGATTCTAAGGCAGCTAAGCGTGAACTAGAGAAAGCATTTTCACTAAATCGTAAGGATGCCCGTATTTTCCTTGAATTAGATCAGCTTTACAAAAAGCTTGGATATAGCTTCAAAGAGCGTTTAGCAAAATATGATGAAGATCCATCTCTTGCAGAGAGCCGTGATGATTTGTATATTGAATATATTACTCTTATGAATATGTGCGGAGAATATGAACGCGCTTATCGCTGCATTATGGGACGCCGTTTCCATCCGTGGGAGGGCGGCGAAGGAAAGATTACAACGCAGTATACTATTTCCTTACTCGAGATGGCAAAACAGTGCTTGGCATCAGAAAAATATGAACAGGCAGAGAAGTTGCTTAAAAAAGCACTTGTATATCCAGAAAATCTTGGAGAAGGCAAGCTAGAGGGAACAAAGGATAATCATCTGTTTTATCATCTTGGACTTGCGCTTGAAGCACAGGGAAAACATGATGAAGCAAAAACATGTTTTGAGACTGCGACGATTGGAACAGATGAACCAGCGGGTGCTATGTACTATAATGATCAGCCGGCTGATATGATTCTCTATCAGGGACTTGCATTTGAAAAATTAGGAAAAACAAGAGAGGCAAAATCACGTTTTTATCGTCTGATTGATTACGGTGAGCAGCATTTAAATGATGAGGGCAAGATTGAATACTTTGCTGTATCACTTCCAGATTTTCTGATTTTTGATGAGGATTATACAAAGAAAAATCGTGCACACTGCTGTTATCTGATGGCACTTGGAAATATTGGATTGCAAAACCGCGAAAAGGCAGCAGAATTTTTAAATGAGGCGCTTGAAATAGAGCCGTCTCATATGATGGCAACACTATATCAGAAACAATAAATGTTAAGCAAAAAGCGAGGAAAATCATGAGACTAGTAGATTTAACAACAAAACCCTGGCAGCTTATGCTGCCGGGAGAGAAGGAAACTTCTCTAAATAAAATGGTATATCTGCCAGGAACACTTGATGAGTTTGGAGTCGGTCATGAAGATCGGCTCGACAACTCATGTCATCCAGATGAGACAACTGCGCAGAGTTTTGATGATGATGTGATAGCAACACGATTTACAAGAAAGCATACGTATGAAGGTCCGGCATATTTTGAGCAGGAAATTACGATTGCACCAGCAGATAAATGCCGCACTTTCTTTGAGATTGAGCGAGCCAGATGTGTGCGTGTTTATTTAGACGGCGAGGAAATATCATCATACGAGGAACAGACAATAAGCACACCGCATGTATTTGAACTTACTGGTCATGAAGGCATTCATAGACTTTGCGTTGAGTCAGATAACAGTTATCCAGGTCTGCCGCACGATGCTATTGTCTATTCATCGGCAGCAACAGATGAGACACAGACAAATTGGAATGGACTTCTTGGTTATATTCGTCTTCGTGAGGAAAATCCGATCTTTTTATCGCAGGTGCGCGTGTACCCTAAGGATGGAGGAAAGCTTCGCGCAGAGATAGATCTTGATGCATATGATGAACCATTTGAAGGCGTGCTTGTTTTAAAAAGCAGTGTACTTTTGCAGGACTATGAGCAAAAAATTAGTGTAATGACTTCAGATTCCAGAAAAACAATTGTGGCAGAGGATTTACTTATTTCATCGTCAGCAGCAAACTGGGATGAATATGATGGAAAGTTATATGAACTGACAGCTGCACTATATAAAAATGATTTGCAGTCATCTGAAAGTGAAATAAATCAAAAAGAAGATGAAAAGACTGTTAGCTTCGGCATTCGTACATTTGGTGATGATGGACATGGTCATCTGTCATTAAACGGCAGAAGAATTTTCCTTCGAAGTGAGGCAAACTGTGCAGAATTTCCAGAGACAGGCTATATTCCAATGGAAAAGGAAGCGTGGAAGAATATTTTACAGACATATAAAGATTATGGCATCAATATGGTGCGTTTTCATTCGCATTGTCCGCCAGAGGCAGCATTTTTTGCAGCTGATGAGATGGGCATTTTGATGCAGCCAGAGCTTTCACACTGGGATCCAAAGCATGCATTTGAATTTGATAAAAGTTTCTCGTATTATCAAAAGGAACTGCGCCAAATTATAAAAGCACTTGCCAATCATCCATCTTTTGTCATGCTGACATTTGGAAATGAGCTTCATTGCGGAGCGCTTGGCACAAGCAGAATGCATAAGATGCTGCAGGATGCAAAAAAACAGGATCCGACAAGACTCTATGCTAATGCGTCAAATGCGCATTATGGAAATGAAGGATGCGATGAAGAGAGTGATTTCTATGCATCACAAAGCTTTTATAATTACAGAATAAGAGGAACGCTTGCAGGAAATCCAGAGACACCAGAGGAAGCAGCCAAAGTTGATGCTTATGAAAAGGCAAATGGAAAGCTGGCAAAGGTTAACATTAAGGGCTACATCAACAATCAGTATCCAAATGCGAAGACAAACTTTGATGAAACCTTAAGAAAGATTAGAGAGCAGTATAAAAAGCCAGTGTTTAGCTTTGAAGTTGGTCAGTTTGAAGTGCTTCCTGATTTTGATGAGCTTGCACATTTTAAGGGAATTTCTGATCCAGCAAATTATAGACGTATTCAGCGTATGGTTCGCGAAAAGGGATTAGAGCCTGTTTGGAAGAAGTACGTTGAGGCAACTGGAGAACTATCAAGGCTTTGTTACCGAGAGGAGATCGAAGCTGCGATGCGCACAAAAGATCTGTCTGGTATTTCACTTCTTGGACTGCAGGATTTTCCAGGACAGGGAACTGCTCTTGTGGGAATGCTTGATTCACATTTAGAGCCAAAGCCATTTGATTTTGCAAAACCAGAAAAATTTAGAGCTTTCTTTAAAGAACAGCTTGTATTAGTTGGTCTTGAAAAGTATACTTATGAAGAAGGTGAGACATTTTGTGCAGATGTGCAGATAGCCAATTATGGAAAGACAGACTGTGCTGGAGATCTGGAGTGGACATTGTGGGCATATATGCCGAATAAAGAATTAGATAGTGTGAGAAAGGTCGCTGTAAAGAGTGGTCATATGAGCGCTGTTTCATGCCCAAAGGGAACACTTAGCAAAGCTGGAACATTAAAGATTGAACTGAATAATAAAATTACAGCACCAGTTCGCTGTGATCTTACTGTTAAGATTGCAGATGTAGTTAATTCATATCCGATTTGGATTTATAAGAGTGAGCTGCCAAAATGCCCAGAAAGCGTTTACGAGACAACTAAGTTGGATTTGCAGGCAAAGAAGGTGCTTGATAACGGCGGTATAGTGTATTATTCGCCAAAGTCAGAGGAAAGTTCCTTCCATAATTCAATTCGTGCTCAATTCTCAACAGATTTCTGGTCAGTTGGAACGTTTGGAAGACAGGAAGGTGCGATGGGACAGCTGATTCAAAAAGATCATCCATTGTTTAAGGAATTTCCAACAGAGAGCCATACAAATTGGCAGTGGTGGCCAATGGCAAATCAAAGAGCTGTTATACTGCCAGATACAGTAAAACAGCCATTTGACGCTATTATTACAGAAATGGACAGCTATGCATTTTTAAGACCAATGGCGCAGCTGTTTGAGTGCCGCGTCGGAAATGGAAAACTTCTCTATTCCACACTTGGACTTCAGGATTTGCAGCAGTATCCAGAAGGAAAAGCGCTTCTTAGATCAATTTATAAGTATCTGGATTTAGAGACATTTGCACCAAAGCAGAGCATAGAGTGGGAGACGTTAGTAAGTATCTAACATTAGACTAGGTGATTTTTGGGAGGAGTGCATATGAGACGAATATTAGTTAAGTCATTAAATGAAGCTTTTGATTTTGTGATGGATCATTATTATCCGGCAGGATGTGAGGAGGACGCAAAAAGAAAAGATACATATGCAGTAATTTCGATTCAGGATACCCACACAGGTGGTTTCGGTGTCACCTTTGCAGAAAATAAATTTTGTAAAGGCGTTCTTACTTTATATTTTGATGATGTGGTGAAGGAAACAAAAGGTGCTGTATTGTTTGATGAAAATATGGCAGATTCTGTTATCGCATTTATTCGCAGTCATATGGATGTAGATACGCTGTTAATTCACTGCTATGCCGGACAGTCAAGATCGCGTGCAATAGGAGCATTTGCGAAAAAAATGATGGGAAAGAGCAATCAAACATATTTTTCGGCAGATAAGCTTTGGGCAGGCACACCAAATGAGCATGTTTATAATATGTTGGAGGATGCTTGGTTTAGAGATATGTTGGGATGAATCCTACAGATAATACTAGAATTTTCTAGTCATATATGGTATTATAGGGACAGTTGAAAAAAATGACAATATATGGAGGGAAAAACAGTGAGTGATTATACGTTAAATACCAAATGTGTACAGGCAGGTTATACGCCGGGAAATGGAGAACCGCGTCAGATTCCGATTATTCAGTCTACGACATTTAAGTATGATACAAGTGAAGACATGGGAAAGTTATTTGATTTGGAAGCATCTGGTTATTTTTACAGCCGTCTGCAGAACCCAACAAATGACTATGTTGCAGCAAAGATTGCAGAACTTGAAGGCGGTGCAGCAGCAATGCTGACTTCATCAGGACAGGCAGCAAACTTTTTTGCTCTGTTTAATATTTGTGAGTGCGGCAGTCATATCGTAGCTTCTTCATCTATTTATGGCGGAACTTATAACCTGATTGCTGTAACACTGGCAAAGATGGGTATTCGTGCTACTTTTGTTTCTCCTGACTGCACAGAGGAAGAATTAAATGCGGCATTTACAGAAGATACCAGAGCTGTATTTGGTGAGACTATCGCAAATCCGGCACTGACAGTTCTTGATATTGAAAAGTTTGCAAAGGCCGCTCATGCACATGGCGTTCCGTTAATTGTGGATAACACCTTCCCGACTCCGGTAAACTGCCGTCCAATCGAGTGGGGTGCAGATATCGTAACACATTCCACAACAAAATATATGGATGGACATGGTGCGGCACTTGGCGGTGCAATTGTAGATGGCGGTCATTTTGACTGGATGGCTCATGCAGACAAATTCCCAGGTCTGTGTACACCTGATGAATCTTATCATGGAGTTACATATGCAGAGAAGTTTGGCATGGGTGGTGCCTTCATCACAAAGTGTACATCTCAGCTGATGCGTGACCTTGGATGTATCCAGTCTCCACAGAATGCGTTTATCTTAAATCTTGGTCTGGAGTCACTTCATGTAAGAATGCCGCGTCACGTTGAAAATGGACAGGCCGTAGCAGAGTTTTTACAGGCACAGCCGCAGGTTGCTTATGTAAATTATCCGGGACTGCCTACAGACAAGTACTATGAGCGCGCAAAGAAGTATCTTCCAAATGGAGGATGCGGTGTCGTTTCATTTGAGTTAAAGGGTGGCCGTGCAGCAGCAGAGACATTTATGAAGCACTTAAAGCTTGCAGCAATCGAGACACATGTTGCAGATGCACGTACCTGCTGCTTAAACCCGGCAACATCCACACATCGCCAGATGAATGACGAGCAGTTAGCAGCAGCTGGTGTTCCAGCAGGACTGGTTCGTATTTCTTGCGGACTGGAAGATAAGAAAGATTTGATTGCAGATCTGGCACAGGCATTGGCAGCAATTGAATAAGCAATAAAAACAGTGGGGCAGAGAATTTTTTTAATTCTTGCCCTATTATTATTATTTTGATTTACTTTATGCGCCTAATTAGTTTGTTGGGAATCCAGCCTGTTTTAATGCATCAAGCACAGCTTTTTTGATTCCATTTGAGCTGTAGGTTGCACCGGAAACTGCATCAACATCGGTATTTTGTGCTTCAAGAATTTCAGAAACAACCTTGTCTTTGCATTTATCGAAGTACCACAGGTCGCTCTCGGCACTGCTGCAGGAGATATCAGTGATTTTGCCGTCCTTGATTGTGACTGTTGCCTTTACAGCGCCATCATAGCCGTAGGCTTTTCCCTCATAAACGCCATCGGTGAGAGCAGTGTCATCAAAAGACTGAGAATCTTCTTTTGAAATAGGCTCAGATTCGATAGTTGTATTTTCAGCAATTTCTGTATTTGAATTGCCATCAGCTATAGTATCATTTGGGCTTGAAACAGCACAGATAATAACCATAACAGCAAGAAATACGCCAAAGCAAATGGATGTAAATTCACGGCGATGTTCTGGCTTTTTCTTTAAGAAATACCATTTGCGTATTCGACAGATTGCATATCCAAGGAAAATTGCTGTGTAAATAATTACAGAAAAATAGTAGCCATCCTTGCCATCTTTGGCAAGCGGAATAAATAATAGCATAATGTGGAGGTAGAGCAGCGCGTAAAATAGGTAAGCAAAGCGCTGGATCTGCTTCCACTTTTTTGCTTTCATACGCTTACGAATCTTTGGAAAAGAAAGAATAGTAAGCGGAATCATAATGATAAGAAGAATAATTGTAATGATGCAGGCAGCGAATTGATTGGCAGGAAGTGCGGATGCATTGGTAAAGAAACGCACGAAATAAGTTCTTCCATAGCCAATGTTGTGACCAAGCGTCAGCATTGCGGCAAAGATGGAAAGCTCACCGCGCACTGGCATAAGTCGCTTAATCAGCCAAGAACCGTTAGATAAGGCACCTGTCCACATGACAATACACCAGAGTGCACATGAAAGGGCACCGCGGCGAAATAGATCAAGAAGAAATGTGACAGCCTCTGGCAGATTCCTTGAAAAAGGAAATAGTGATATAAAAAGTGTAAGCACAAGTGCACCGATGTACCACGGATACGGATGACGTTTGATTGTGGATTTTGCAGTCAGTGCAAAGATTGATGCGATGATCAGTGAAAAAATAAATAACATAGATATTTGATTACCTCCGTTTATACTTATATAAGATGTTAGGGTCAAGAGATCAAAATTATCTTGTAAGCGAGTTTGCATCGGCTGTATGACCTTTTGACATTGGTATTATAAATTTAGTGTAACATAAGAAAAAATACATCACAAGCAAACAGGAAACACAAAAAAGACGAAAAAAAGACATGAAGTTAGTACAAACTAACAAGAAATAGACAAAGATGAAGAAAGGCAGTTCGTATAAAAGGAAAAGCATAATTAAAAATTGTTAGAAATAACTAACTGGAGTTCACAATAAAACATATGAAAAACGTCAAATTGCTGTTTTTATATAAATAGTCTTTTTTTCTCAATAAGGGTGTTGATTTTTATGATTGTGTTAGAATATACTAACTGCCATCGGCAATAAAAAATTAAAGGAGATATCATTTATGAGAACAAAAATGGCATTAGCTGTGTTGGCGGCAAGTACCTTGGCAGCAGGAAATATGAGCGCTTTTGGAGGAGTTTTAAAGAGTGAGAGCACACCGGCAACAAGCGAGGTGCAGACAGAGGAAGCTTCTAGTGCAGAGGATGAGGCACAAACAGTAAGCATTGAGACAAGTGAATATTACTTTGGTAAGATTAATGTTCCATATGCAGATTTTTATTATGGAGAAATCAATCATGTACAGCCAGAGGCACTTGAAGATGCAGCTGCAGGTCAGTATGATGCAGAGGATAAGGTAACAGCAGCAGGTCTTCGTGAGGAAGGTATTTATGATTCCGTTACTTCTGCGACAAGCCAGAAATCTCAGCGTTTTGAAAAAAGCTATTTTGAGCAGAATGGCGATGGAACCGATATTTTAGGACCATCCAGTGTAAATGTGGCAATTCCAAAGACATTGTATGACGATGTAAAGGCAGCAATCGAAGCTGGTACTGAGTGCAGCAACCAACTTGTTGAGTTCGTATCATCACTTGAAGAAGTTTCAGAAGAAGTTCCGGCTGAATATAAGGTAATCAATTCTGATGGTACCTTAAGCCAGACAATTGGAACAACTAATGAGGCAGAAAATGTAACAGTTTCCTTTGCAACAGTTTCAACATGGGGAAATTATCAAATCGACTTTGACGGTCTTGAGATCGAATCTGCTGATATTCAGGGTGCACTCCTTGAAACATCTGACGGAGAAATTTATGGTCTTGAGCATTTGGATAACTTATGGCTGCGCGCAAATGAGATTGCATTTGCAGCAGAAGAGATGACTGAGCCACATGGAAATACACCGTCATGGCAGCGTTTTGCTGACATTCAGAGAAAGACAATCACAAAGGTAACTTACATGCTGGCGGACCAGGATGATATCTCTATTGAGACTGATCTGTACTGCAAGGAGCTTCTTGGAGAAGAATATTCCATTACAACAGATGAGAGTGTTACTTATCAGAAAGATGGCACTGCAATCAATATCACATATACAACACCAGATGACAGCGATTATAGTGTAGAGGCTGTCGCAGCAGGACGTACTGCCGTAGAAGATGGACTTTACAGCGTAGAAGACAACGTAATTACTCTGAGTGGTGATTTAAAGCCAGGCAGCTACACAGTTACCTTCTCAGATGACAAGTATGCAAGCAAGAAGTCAAGCACACTTGTTGAGTCAGGCTTAGAGGAAGGCAGTGTTTCTATTGAAAATAATGCTGTTGTAATCGCAGATAATGAGCAGGGACTTACTGGCGCAGACTATGCGGCACAGGTAACAAGTGTTACTGTAAATGGTGAGCCAGTAAAGGCAAAGGGCATTGCAGGTATCTTATTCAATGAGGATGGAAGCATAAATATGGATGCTGAAATCGAAGGTCAGGATGGAAACGTTAAGGTATTTGACGGAAGCGATGCTTATGAGATCGAGTTAGAAGCAACTGGATATCCGTCTGTAAAGGGAACTGTAACAGCACAGTAATTCGTGGATATCAGTTGGGGGCAAAATACCTTTTGACCCCAACATCATTTGAAATAATATATAGTAAGCAAAAGGCTGGCTGCCATATGACTCGTAGCCAGCCTTTTGCAGAATATAGAACAGCAATCAATGAGAGAAAGGAAGATTTTCATGAATCGAAAGAAAAGTTTTGCCAGACTTTTGAAAATAACTTGTGTTATGGTCTGTTCATACATTGGCACACAGCTTGTCTGGGCTGATAAGACTAACAGTGAGAGCATAACAGATACTGCAATGGGAACAGACTGCAGCGTCCGTGTTTATGGTTCGGATGGAACTGCAAAAGATATTATGGATATGCTTTCTGATATTGAGAATAAATATTTATCATGGCGCATTGAAGGCAGCGATATTGCCAATATCAATGAAAATGCATCAGAGAACGAGGCTGTTACTCCATCAAAGTGGACATATGGCTATTTGGAAAATGTGCTTGATCTTGCAAGAGAAAGCAGCGGTGCATTTGATCCGACATTAGGCCGAGTGTCGCAGCTTTGGAATCTGGAAAGTGACAATCCCTATATTCCATCAAAAAGCGAACTGACAGAGCTTCTTTTAGAGACTGGCTGGGAAAAAATAAATCTGGGTGACGGTGAAGTGTTTTTAAAAGATGGTGTGCAGATTGATCTTGGAGCAGTCGGAAAAGGAATCGGATGTGATGAAGCACAAAAAATGTTAGAAGAGGCAGATGCTGATGCAGCAGTGGTATCTGTGGGCGGAAGTATTTTGACGTATGGAAAAAAGCCAGATGGAAAACCATGGAAGATCGGCATTGCAAATCCACGCAATGAAGATGGCGAATCGTATCTTGGTTCACTAACGATTGATGGAACATGCAGTATATCTACATCTGGAGATTATGAAAAATATGTGATTG
>OGUL01002018.1_pt1 | contig 15032 bp, 9 predicted proteins | sample 1553651 | NCBI WGS metagenome assembly OGUL01 (sample SAMEA2580048, study PRJEB22360) | human gut metagenome | biome: human gut; feature: human-associated habitat; material: faeces | place: Denmark | collected 2008/2010
GATTGAAGTAGGAGCAGCCGTTGAATCTGTACTAAAACAGCCGATTGAAAAAGAGGATTTACCAAAACTGATTAATTTCTTAGAACAACAAGAAGAAAGGGGAAATTATTTTTCTAAAGCGATGAAATAATCTTTTTGTTATGATATAATCGTATCGTTGCCACTCCCAGACAGGCACAGGAGGGAGGGTTGACTTTGCAAGAACAGTTTATTTCATTTTTTCTTTCTGTCCTGGCAAGCGTGATTGCCTATTACGTTTGCAAATGGCTAGACACTAAGAAATAACCGGCAACTAGCCTAAGGTATAAGCCACCTTGCCAAAACGGAACAAAAACCCCCATGAGCGGCCACTCATGGGGGTTTTGTCGTAACTTAACGATTAATACTTATTACTTTTGCCTAATCACAGTATATCAGATTTTTGGCAAAATACAACACTTTTAAGTATATTTATCATAAAAATTTAAACATCCCAAGCCGCCATATCTCCTGAAAAACTTTAGTGGCTGCCATGCATAGGAATACGCGGGTATCCGGCATGCGTCGTGTGCATGCCGATACCCCTGCGCATTCCTCAAGCGAAAGCGTGCATGGAGCCACTAAATTTTTTCTTTTTATTTTAAGACCATCCTTCTAAAGTTCTTCTTACCTTTTTTCAGCACCACACCATCACCGGCTAATTTCCCGCCGTCAATCTGTGCATGAATGTCAGTAATTTTTTCACCATCAATGGCAACACCCCCCTGCTGCACGGCACGGCGCGCTTCCGAATTGGATGGCACCATTCCGGATTTATTCAACAGATTAAGAATACCGATTGTGCCATTTTCCAAATCTTCATCGGTTAATTCTACGGTAGGCATTTCTGCCGCGTTTCCGCTGCTAAACAATGCTTTTGCGCTCTCCTGTGCTTTCATGGCCTCTTCTTCTCCGTGAACCAGTTTGGTAAGCTCAAATGCAAGAATTTCTTTTGCTTTGTTTAACTGTGCGCCTTCCCAGTCGGACATCGCATCAATTTCCTCCAATGGAAGGAATGTAAGCATGCGGATGCATTTCAACACATCGCTGTCATCCACATTTCTCCAGTACTGATAGAACTCAAACGGTGATGTTTTCTCCGGATCAAGCCAGACAGCTCCCTTTGCGGTTTTACCCATCTTTTTGCCCTCTGAGTTTAACAAAAGCGTAATCGTCATAGCATGCGCATCTTTTCCTAATTTACGGCGAATCAATTCTGTACCACCGAGCATGTTGCTCCACTGGTCATCACCGCCAAACTGCATGTTACAGCCATAATCCTGAAACAGTTTGTAGAAATCATAACTCTGCATAATCATGTAGTTAAACTCCAAAAAACTGAGACCTTTCTCCATTCTCTGCTTGTAGCACTCAGCCGAAAGCATACGGTTTACACTAAAATGCGCTCCTACATCACGAAGCACTTCAATATAGTTCAAATCCATGAGCCAGTCTGCATTGTTGACAAGAATTGCTTTTCCCTCAGAAAAATCAATAAAACGACTCATCTGTTTTTTGAAGCAGTCCACATTGTGCTGAATCGTCTCCGGTGTCATCATCTGACGCAAATCCGTTCTTCCGGATGGGTCACCAATCATCGCGGTACCGCCGCCTACTAACGCAATCGGTTTATTGCCTGCCATCTGCAAACGTTTCATCAGGCAAAGTGCCATAAAATGTCCGACATGCAGACTGTCAGCGGTCGGGTCAAAACCAATGTAAAAAGTAGCCTTTCCATTATTTACCATGTCTCGAATTTCTTCTTCGTTTGTCACCTGAGCGATTAAGCCTCTGGCAACTAATTCTTCATATACCTGCATTTTTTCCTCCATTCTAAAGCTGCCGCTTTTTATAATAAAAAAATCTCTCACCCTATTCAAAGGACGAGAGATATCATATCCCGTGTTACCACCTTTTTTCACAATCGACTCACATCAACTGCCTCATCAAGTACACCTGCCGGATGGCACGAATACTCCTGCACGATAACGTGTGCCGGGTTTCCCCTCTTCCGTCGGCACCTACCTGGTTTCAATGCCGAAGCTCCAAGATGTATTCCAAATAAGCGATTTCCCATGCCTCTCACCAGCCGGCTATTCTCTGTTGGCTCTTTCTTACTCGTACTTCTTCTCTTCTTTGCCTATGTGGGTATCTTAATATATCAAAACATTTTTGTCAAGAACACTTTTTGTAAAAGAACTGACACATATCCTTCTTATAATAAAGCATGATTTCTTGACAAACATTAGGAAATGTGCGATTATGAAAGAACTTGGCGTCATGTTTAAAGTCATGCCGTCAAATAGTGAATGGAACAGAATGGAGGTTTTATCATGAAACGTACTTACATAAGAAGTTTGCTTGTGTTCGTATTTGCTTCTTTGTTTCTGACATTTTCCTTTGTCAGCACACCGGCAAAAGCTGCGGCTGCTGCTACAGAAGCACCATCTACGCACAAAGCGGTTTTGACCACAAATCGTGCCGCCGGCACAGCAAACTACACCGTAACCGGTCTGGATTTGGCATCCGATACCGCACTTACGATTAATGCAGTCAATTCTTCCACAAAGAAAACTGCTTTTACCAAAAATATCACTCTCGACGAGACCAACTGCAAAGAAGGCACTTTTACAGGAAACATTACTTTGGCGGACTTAAAATATGCATTTGCCAATTATACAGTAACCGTAACAATTGGTACAAAAACATTGACCGCCGGCACTGCTGACTTTACGATTCATACAGCAAAAGCAGGTCTTTCCATCACAGGAAATACCGGCGCCGCTGTCCGTACTGCTGCCTTCGTATCAAAAGAAGCCACGGGCGGTGTTTTAGTTCCCGGTACCGGAAATCAGATTTCCATCCAGATTTGGAACAAAAACCGCGCAGAATCCACTGCAGTAACCGTGGGCAAAACAATGGCATTGAATGCGAACCAGAACTGGTCTGTTGATGTTTCCAAATCCGGAAATCATTATGGCAAATGGGGCGCAAAGGCTGTTGTCACAAACAGCAATTGGAAAACACAGTATACCTTAGCTTCCACTGAATATAATGTTATTCCTTCCTGCACTTCATTTGTTACAAAGAAAACAAAAGCATTGGAGAAGAAAAAGGCATTTGCCATTGAACTTAGCGGATTGACTAACGTATTCGGCGTAAATGGTGTAACATTCCAGGTATTTAACAGCGATGGCAGACAGGTTGCTACACTTTCCGGCAAGAAAAAGACAGCTTCTTATTATAAAGAAGTTACGATGAAAACCTTAAAATACAATTTGGATTTATTTACAATTAAAGCGGTTGTGATCGATTCCAACAATAAAACTTATACGCTTGCACAGACAACAAAGGCTGACCAGCGTATGAAAAAGGGAACTCTTACCGTTACTAAAAAGAAAAATGCAACCTGCATCTATAAATTGTCCGGAGCTTATGTTCCCGGCAATATCAAAAAGGTTGAATTTGATATTTACCGGATTAAAAACGGTAAAAAGAAAAAGCTTGGCACATACAAAGCAAAAGCTTCTTCCAATAAAAAGACCTACACCGTAACAGTAAAAAATGAAGCAAAAGGAACTTACGAGGTTCGTGCATTTGCGACATCCGCATGGAAAAGCAGACTGTTGCTGAAAAAGAAAAAGTTCAAACTGAAAAAGTCAGACCTTGGTAAAAACGGCTGGTATTATGAAAAATATAAGGGAAAGAAATACAAATTCTATTATATTAACAATAAAAAACAGACCGACCTTACTAAGATTTTGAAACTGAAAAAAAGCAGTTCCTCTCATCAGAACAAGTTTTACATCGAAGTAAACCGTGCCGCATGTGTCGTTACGATTTACATGTACAACGATGAGACAAACAAATACGATATTCCGGTTAAAACGTGTTCTGTATGTGTCGGCAGCGACATCTGGACCGTTGCCGGTACCGGTGGTCTCCATGAGAAGTCAGCATATACTCCAATAGGTACATATTCGGTATGCACAAACGGACAGTCCGTAAAATATACGATGAAACCGATGCATGAGCCGGATGGCAGTACCGTATATGCGCGCTGGGCAACACACATTGTCGGCAATGTTTATTTCCACTCAATTGCCGTTGGCACACAGTCTCATTATGCACTGCCTGCTGTCACCTACAACAAGCTTGGCAAACCTGCTTCTGCCGGATGTATCCGTATGGCAGTAGCGGATGCGAAGTGGATTTACGATTATACTTCAACCGGCAATACCATTAAAATCGTAAAGGGAAGCACAAAGAAACCGGGGCCTCTCGGCAAAGCAAAGACCATCAAAGTAAAAGGTGGCATCAACTACGACCCAACGGATCCCGGTGTACCGGATTCCCGCAAGAAAAAAGATTATAAAGCAAAACGAATTAGTGGATATCTGACAAAAAAAGGTAAAAAAGTCGGATACTAAAAAAAGAAAAAAGCTGTAAATTGGTGAATCTCACCGGTTTACAGCTTTTTTAATATCTGTTATTTTTCTTTCTTTATGTTTTCCCTATCCCGGTTCATAAACGATTTGGCAAATTGAATATAAAGCCAAAACAGAATTGGCAGTAAAATGCTGGAACCAATACACATTTTAAACAATTCCGGTGCCGCCTTTGATGTGGTGATTCCTGCAAGCAAAGTTACAATATACAACGCAACTAAAAAGATTACACCAATAATTGCTGCAATACGCACACCCTTCGGATATGAACTTTCAAATTTTTCTTTTTTCTCTTCTGCCATCTTACCATTCCTCCTTATCTGCTCCAATTTTCTTCATATGCTGCTTAATTTCCTTTTCATAACCATTCTCCGATAAATGGAAAAACCGCTCGGATTCCGCCTCATCCGGCAGATACTGCTGTCTTACATAATGATTTTCGTAATCATGGGAATACTGGTACCCGATGCCATGTCCGAGTTTTGCCGCACTTTTATAATGGGCATCCATCAAATGTGCCGGAATTCGGTAATTCGGATGCGTTTTAACATAATCCATGGCATCATCAATTGCAACAATTGCTGAATTGCTCTTCGGTGCACATGCCACATAAAGCGCCGCCTGTGAAAGCACAATTCTTGCCTCCGGCATACCAAGCCGCTCAACTGCCTGTGCCGCCGCGGTCGCCACGACAAGAGCCTGTGGGTCAGCATTTGAAACATCCTCCGCCGCACAAATCATGATTCGTCTGGCAATAAATTTGATGTCCTCACCGGCATACAGCATTCTCGCCAGATAATAAACTACGGCATCCGGGTCAGAGCCCCGCATACTTTTAATAAATGCCGAAATGGTATCGTAATGATTATCCCCCGTTTTATCATAGCGGAGTACACGTTTTTGAATACATTCCTCGGCAACTTCCATCGTAATATGAATTTTGCCATCTGCACCTCTCTCGGTTGTCAAAACACCAAGTTCAATCGCATTTAAGGCACTTCTGGCATCACCACCGCTGATGTCCGCAAGAAATTCCAAAGCGTCTTTTTCGATGACTGCATCAAAACTGCCAAGTCCCTTTTCTTTATCTGTCACTGCACGCAGCAAAAGTTCCTTGATTTCATCTTTTTCCAATGCCTTTAATTCAAAAATAATCGAGCGGGACAAAAGCGCACCATTTACTTCAAAATACGGATTTTCCGTTGTTGCACCAATCAAGACAATGGTACCGTCTTCGACAAACGGAAGCAAATAGTCCTGCTGGCTTTTGTTAAAGCGGTGAATCTCGTCGATAAACAAAATCGTCTTTCGCCCGTAAGCGCCCCAGTTTTCTTTTGCTTTTTCAACAACTTCTTCCATATCTTTTTTCCCGGCTGAGGTCGCATTAATCTGGAGAAATGCTGCACTTGTCGTATTGGCAATCACTTTCGCCAGTGTCGTTTTCCCAGTTCCCGGCGGTCCATAAAAAATCAGCGAACTTAATTTATCTGCCTGAATTGCCCGGTACAATAATTTATCTTTTCCGATAATATGTTTCTGTCCCACAACCTCGTCCAAGGTAGTCGGACGGAGTCTTGAAGCAAGTGGCGATTCGGTCTCTTTTTTCTGCTCGCTCATATAATCTAATAAATTCATGATTCCTTTCCTTCCTGCCGTTTATCCATCTGTATAACTTCGTCTCCATGGAAACCATAACACAGTTTTTCGCCCCGTTCAAGTTTAGCTTTCGCAGCTGTTTTCTCCGTCAATGCAGTTTCAAATGAATCAATTTTCTCCTCCGGCACCAAAAACCGAAACACAACCTCATTTCCATATTCACACGATAACTCGTGAATCTCGTTGGTTCTTGCTAAATATTGGATTTTTCCAACCTCGTTATAATCCACTGTAACGGTCAGCGGGTAACCGGTCTCTTTTTCTAAAAGTACACAGTGATTTAATCCCTCTTTCATCGCACCGGAATACGCTCTTACAAGCCCCCCAGTACCAAGAAGAGTTCCTCCAAAATATCTTGTGACGACTGCCACAACATTATAAATTCCCTGTCCATCCAAAATATCCAACATCGGTCGGCCGGCCGTTCCTGATGGTTCCCCGTCATCGCTGCAGCGCACCGTATCCTTATTTTCACCTAAAATATAGGCAAAGCAGTTATGTCTGGCATCATAATATTTTTTCCGCATCGCGGTAATTTTTTCAAGTGCTTCTTCTTCCGTTGTGACCGGAAAAATGTTCGCAATAAAACGGGATTTCTTTTCTATAATTTCCCCTTGTCCACCTTCGTAGAGTATCTTAGATGCTGTTTCCATCCGTTTCGTTCCTTTCTCTTACTTCGTTCCTACTCCTTACTATTATAGTAATTGCCCTTTCCCTTTTCAAGAGTTTTTGTTATACTAAAAAGAAAAGAAAACATTCAGGAAGGAAAGGACCGCGCATGAATTTTAGTCATAAGGGAATCCAGAATCGAAAACATCAGCTTGAATCCGCAGCTACTCACCGTCTGCACAAATTACAGCTTATAGGAATCCGTCTTACTCTCATCGGACTTATTTTTGTCAGCCTTTTTGCCGGAAGTTTCCTGATTGGAATGTATACAAGCATTTTATCTTCGACGCCGGATGTGAACTCTATCCAGATTGTTCCAAAGGGCTATACAACGACTATTGTGGACAGTGAGGGAAATCCGATTCAGTCCTTAGTCGGGAAAGATGCCAACCGTGAATATGTTACATTGGATAAAATTCCGGAGAATCTCCAAAATGCCTTTATTGCCATTGAGGACGAGCGTTTCCGCAAGCATAACGGCGTGGATACACAGGGCGTTTTGCGTGCACTGACTATTGGCATAAAAAATAAGGGCGATTTTACACAAGGTGCCAGTACGATTACACAGCAGTTATTGAAAAACCAGGTATTTGAGGGCGGCAAGGAAAATACACTCTTTGAAAAAATAAAGCGTAAGCTGCAGGAGCAGTTTCTTGCTTTGCAGACCGAAAAAAAATACAGTAAAAACCAGATTCTCGAGTATTACTTAAATACCATTAACCTCGGGCAAAATACACTTGGTGTACAGGCAGCATCCAAACGATATTTTAATAAAAATGTTTCTGACCTCACCCTTTCCGAGTGTGCGGTTCTTGCCGGCATTACGCAGAACCCATCAGCGTACAATCCGATTTCCCATCCGGCGAAAAACAGTCAGAAACGTACAACTGTTTTAACCTATATGAAAAATCAGGGATATATTTCCAGTAAAGAATACACCGATACTCTCCGTGACCCGGTTTATGACCGCATCCAAAAAGTGAATAAACAAACATTTTCAAGTTCTTCCATTACCTCGTATTTTACCGATGCTTTGATTGAGCAGGTAATTCAGGATTTGAAAGCCAAATGCGGCTACACGGAAACGCAGGCTTATAACGCACTGTACAGCCGCGGCCTGACGATTTACAGCACGCAGGACAAATCTATGCAAAAAACCGTCGATTCAATGATGAACAACAAAAAATATTATCCTGCGAACTCTCGGTATGAACTAACTTATCAATTGATTGTTACGCACAAGGACGGAACACAGATTACCTATTCCTTTTCCGATATGAAGAAATGGTTTAAAAGCAGAAAGAAGAAAGTTATATCCGGATAAAAAGAAATCCACTGCCAAAAAACAAATCAAGCAGTTCCGAGCTGCTATGCTGACGAAAAATGATACCGTGCAGTCTGAGACAATTGACCTCGTAATTGAACCGCAATCCTCTTTTGTTGTAATTGACCAGCATACCGGCGCCGTAAAAGCACTTGTCGGCGGCCGCGGCGACAAAAACGCAAGCCGCACTCTGAACCGTGCAACGGATTCGGTGCGCCAGCCAGGCTCAACCTTTAAGATTTTATCGACATATCTACCGGCACTTGACACCGCCGGCATGACACTGGCAACTGTGCAGGATGACGCCCTTTATTACTATCCGGGTACAAAACGGAAAGTGAAAAACTGGTACGGAAACTCCTACCGCGGACTTACTTCCCTGCGTGAAGCAATGGCGCAATCCATGAACGTAGTTGCCGTCAAAACATTGAATGATGTAAGTCCCAAAATCGGATATGATTATTTATTAAATTTAGGTTTTACTACTTTAGTTGACAACTATACCAATCATGATGGAAAAACCTATACGGATATTTCTCTCCCGCTTGCTCTTGGAGGATTGACTAAAGGCGTTACCAACTTAGAACTAACGAACGGCTTCGCTACCATTGCCAATCAGGGACTTTATCATCCCGCTTTCTTTTATACAAAAATTGTTGACCATGACGGAAATGTGTTACTCGACAACACAATGAATACGGATACCAGACAGGTCATGAAAGAATCGACTGCATGGCTCCTTACCAGTGCAATGGAAGACGTCATTTTAAAAGGAACCGGCAGCCGCTTAAAATTTAAGAAAATCAATATGCCGCAGGCAGGAAAAACCGGCACTTCCACCGGCAACCGCGACTTGTGGTTTGTCGGCTACACACCGTATCTCACAGCCGGCATCTGGGGCGGTTATGATTCCGGACAAAAGCAAACGTCTCTTACCTATCAGAAAGATTTGTGGCGTGACACGATGGAGAAATTAAATCAAAATTACACAAAAGTTTCTTTCAAGAAACCGGACTCTATCACAACCGCTGTTATTTGTACAAAATGCGGAAAACTTGCAATCAACGGTATTTGCGACAAGGCTGTTGGCGGCTCCTGCATAAAAAAAGAATACTTTGATAAAGAGTCCGTGCCAAAGGAGAAATGCGACTGCCATGTGCGTTGCAAAATCTGCAAAGCCTCCGGACATCTTGCCGGCGACGGCTGCCCATCCTCACAGATTTATACAGCCGTTTACCTGCAAAAAAATGAGTCCACGCAAACCGCAGACTCATCGTTAAGCATTCCCCGCTATCTCGTAGGCTCCACATGTAAAATCCACAACTAACGGCGCTTACGCCTTCTCGGAGGAATCAGACATTTTTTATCAAATCCAATTAAATCATTCCGCCCTGCCTTGAGCAGGGCCTCTTTTACTAAATCATAATTTCTAGGCTCCCGGTATTGAATTAATGCTCGCTGCATAGCCTTTTCATGGGAAGATTTCGGCACATAAATCGGCTCCATCGTACGAGGATCAAGTCCCGTATAATACATGCAGGTCGAAATCGTTGATGGCGTCGGATAAAAATCCTGCACCTGCTCCGGCATGTAGCCGAGGTCTCTAATATATTCCGCCAGTTCAATCGCATCCTTTAGCGTCGAACCCGGGTGAGAAGACATAAAATAAGGAACTACATACTGTTTCTTCCCCGTCCTTTTATTTACTTTTTCATAGCGTTTGCAAAACTTTTCATAAACCGCATGCGGTGGCTTTCCCATCGCCCGCAAAACATTATTAGAAACATGTTCCGGCGCCACTCTAAGCTGCCCGCTGATATGGTCTCTGCAAAGTTCACTAAGAAACGTATCATCTGTTTCCTGCATCACATAATCAAACCGGATTCCGGAACGGACAAATACTTTCTTAACTCCCGGCAAACGCTTCAGTTTCCGAAGCAGTGAAACATAATCCTTATGGTCAACTTTCAGATTCGGACACGGTTTAGGGAACAAACATTGCTTCATCTGGCAGACACCTTTTTCAAGCTGCTTGTCACACGAGGGTCTTCTGAAATTTGCTGTCGGTCCTCCCACATCGTGTATATATCCCTTAAATCCGGTTTTAACAGTCATCCCTTTTGCTTCTTCCAAAATCGACTCATGGCTTCTGACCTGAACAATTCTTCCCTGATGAAATGTGAGGGCACAGAAATTACAGCCGCCAAAACATCCACGGCAGCTTGTCAGACTAAACTGAATCTCGGAAATTGCCGGAACACCGCCTGCTGCCTCATAGGATGGATGATACGTTCCCACATAAGGATAGGCATAAATATCATCCATTTCCTGCGTAGTAAGTGGCTTTGCCGGTGGATTCTGCACAACCAACACTTTATTCGGATATGCTTCAACTAACGGTTTTGCCGTAAATGCATCAGTATTTTCATATTGCACATAAAAACTTTGTGCGTATTTTTTCTTATCCGTACTAACTTCTTCAAACGCAGGAAGAGAAATCGGCTCATACGCACTCAATTCCCCTTCTTTTGTACGGTACACAGTTCCCGCAACATACGTGATATCATGAATTGAAATACCGGCGTCTAACGCCTCTGCAATTTCAAGTATACTGTGTTCTCCCATGCCATATGAAATCATATCCGCACCGGAATCCAGTAAAATCGATCGTTTCACCTTATCCGACCAGTAATCGTAATGCGCCAGCCGCCGTAAGCTCGCCTCGATTCCACCAAGAATAATCGGCGTATGTTTATACGTTCTGCGAATCAGATTCGAGTACACAACGGTTGCATAATCCGGGCGTTTTCCCATCACCCCGCCCGGCGTATACGCATCCGTTTTTCGTCTCTTTTTCGCCACCGTATAATGGTTTACCATGGAATCCATATTTCCTGCACACACTAAAAAAGCAAGGCGTGGCTCACCCAATTTTGTGATACTTGCATCGTCTTTCCAATCCGGCTGCGAAATAATTCCAACTTTATAACCATTTGCCTCCAAATGTCTGCTGATAATTGCCGGTCCGAAAGAAGAGTGGTCCACATAAGCGTCCCCAATGACAAATACAAAATCGCACTGGCTCCACCCCCGCCGTTTCATCGCTTTTTTACTCATCGGCAGAAAATCATCTGCCGCTTTTTTTTCATTCGGATTTGTCATCTCTTTCACCTTCTCTCTCTTTCGCCGCAAAAAACTGAACAACGGATTCTGCTGCCTGACGATTCATTTCCGGAATCTCCATCAGTTCTCCCACATCCGCTTTCTGAATCTCAGCTAATGACTGATAGGTCCGCATCAGCGCTTTACGCCTTGTGGCACCAATCATCGGAATATCATCAAGAATCGAATGAACCTGCGTCTTACTTCGAATCTGCTTATGATACTCAATCGCAAAACGGTGTGTTTCATCCTGCACTCTCGTAATCAGGCGGAATCCCTCACCGTGTGTATCAATCGGAATTTCTTCATTCTTAAAATACAGCCCGCGCGTCCTATGGTGGTCATCCTTTACCATGCCGCAGACCGGTATTGCTATATCTAATTTTAACAAAACTTCTTCTGCAATATTTACCTGACCTTTTCCACCATCCATAAAAATAATATCCGGCAGATTGCGGAAAGAATCCATCTCCGACAAACCTTCCCGTTTGCTGTGTTCAAAACGTCTCGTCAGCATTTCCCGCATAGCACCATAATCATCCGGCCCGCTCACAGAACGGATGCGAAACTTGCGGTAATCATTCTTTTTCGCCTTTCCCTCTTCAAACACAACCATTGAACCAACCGTCTCAAAACCATTGATATTTGAGATATCATACGATTCCACACGGCTGAGTCCGGAAATACCAAGCAGTCCCTCGATTTCTTCCATCGCCCCCTTGGTTCTTGCCCGCTCTCTCTGTAACTTCTCAGCATCCTTTTGAAGCACCATCCGGGCATTTTTCTTCGCCAACTCAAGCATGCGCTCTTTCTGTCCGCGCTGTGGATAGCGGAAATACACCTTATGTCCGCGTTTTACCGAAAGCCACTCAAGGATAGCATCTGCATCTTCCACTTCCTGCTCTAACCAGATTTCTTTCGGAATATACGGCGTTCCGGCATACATCTGTTTAATAAAAGCAGACAAAACAGCCCCTTCTGTCTCCTCATTTGTTCCGGTCAGATAGTAATGCTCTCTCCCTAGCATTTTTCCACCACGGATAAAAAACACCTGCACTACTGCATCCTCTTTCCCGCGCGCCATCGCCACGATGTCACGGTCTTCAAAGTCCTCTGATGTAATTTTTTGCCGTTCTGTCACCTGACGGACACTCTGTATCAAATCACGGTATGTGGCAGCCTCCTCAAAATTCATCTCTGCTGCTGCACGCTGCATTTTCTCCTCAAGTTCCTTCAATACCGATTTGGTATCCCCCAGCAAAAACTTCAGGGCGCGCTCAAAATCTGCCCGGTACTCCTCCTTTTTCACATGTCCTTGGCACGGTGCCGGACACTGCCCAATCTGATGATACAGACAAGGTCTTTCTTTTCCTATATCACGTGGCAGCACACGGTGGCAGTTTCGCAGATGAAACAACTGATTCACCAGTTCAATTGTATCACGAATCGCCTTGCCACTTGTAAACGGTCCAAAATACTTACAGCCGTCCCGTTTCATCTGACGCGCAAAAAGAAGCCTTGGGTAGGCTTCTGAAACCGTCGCTTTTAAGAAAGGATAGCTCTTGCCATCCTTTAACATTGTATTATACCGTGGGGAATGTTCCTTAATCAGATTGCACTCTAACACCAATGCTTCCAGTTCACTGTCCGTCACAATATACTCAAACCACGCAATACGGTCAATCATCCGCTGTATTTTAGGCGTCACATGACGGCTCTTCTGAAAATACTGGCGTACTCTGTTTTTTAGACTAATTGCCTTTCCCACATAAATAATCTCATCCGTTTTGTCATGCATGAGATACACGCCCGGCTTACCGGGCAGTTTTTTCAATTCCTCTTCCAGATTAAACACATTTACCAGTCCTTTATAAAACGCGTAATCACATCCACCAGTCCATCTTCGTCACAGGACGGTGCAACATAATCCGCTTTTTCCTTCAATTGTTCCGGTGCATTTGCCATAGCCACGCCAAATCCGGCATATTCAATCATCGGCAAATCATTAAATCCATCCCCACAGCACACCATCTGGCTGCGGCGGTAGCCAAGACGTTCTAACAGTTTTGCCACACCGTATGCCTTATCCACGCCAAGAGGCATCATTTCCAGATAAAATCCTTCGGAGCGGTAAACCGAAAGACGGCCCTCAAAATCTTTTGCCGCCTTCTTCTCCAGTTTTTCCAAATGCGCAGGGTCCCCGGTCAAAATGCATTTATTACCCGCAAACTTCACATCCCGGTGAAAATCTTCCGGTACCCAAATAGGAATATCACAGCCTTTTGCATCAATTGTAATATACGGATCCGTGTCACTGTGCGCCACGATTTTCCCGGCATCATACGTTAATATTCCGGTATGCTCTTTTTTTGAATAATCATACAATTCATGAATCATCCCATCCGGCAGTGTAATATCATATATCACTTCACCGGTTGCAAAATTTGTAATGCGTCCACCATTAAACGAAATAACATAGCCGCCGAACCGGTCAAGTCCAATCGCTTTTGCCTGATGGCGGATGCCCTCTGTGCACCGCCCGGAAGCAATTGCAACCTTGATACCCTGTTCCTGACATTCCCACAAAGCCTCTTTTGTACGCTCTGTAATCTCTTTTTTTGTATTGACTAATGTTCCATCAACATCCAGCACTAACAATTCGTAAGCCATTACTCTTCCTCATTCTGCGGGAGTTCTTTTACTTCTTCTTTCTGTTTTTCCTCGCCGCTTCTCTTTAACTTTTCACCGGTAATTTCTTCGTAAATAGCAACGAACTCTTTTCCGGTAATCGTTTCTTTTTCAATCAAATGCTCTGCCAGTTTATCCATAACCGTCTGGTTTGTCTCGATACATTCCACTGCCTTTTTGTAACAGTCATTCAAAATTGCCATGACTTCTTCGTCAATCTGGCTCTCCGTCACCTCACCGCAGTTAAGCACCGGTCTGCCATCCAGATAACGGCTCTGAATTGTCTCTAAGCCCATCATGCCAAACTTACTGCTCATACCGTACTGCGTTACCATCGAACGTGCAATTGACGTTGCCTTCTCAATATCATTCGACGCTCCGGTCGTAATATCATCAAACTTAACCTGCTCTGCCGCACGGCCGCCCATGAGCGTAACAATCTCTGAAATCAGTTCTTCCTTCTTCATCAGATATTTTTCTTCCTCCGGCACCTGCATCACATAGCCGAGTGCTCCCATTGTACGCGGCACAATCGTAATTTTCTGTACCGGCTCCGCATGTTTCAAATTGGTTGCCACAAGCGCATGTCCAATCTCATGGTAAGCAACAATCTTCTTTTCTTCCTCGCCAAGAATACGGTCTTTTTTCTCTTTTCCGGCAAGCACCACTTCAACTGCCTCAAACAAATCCTTCTGGCTTACAACCTGTCTGCCATCTTTTACTGCCATAATAGCAGCCTCATTAACCATATTGGCAAGGTCCGCACCAACGGCACCGGAAGTTGCCAACGCAATTTCTTCCAAATCTACCGTATCATCCATAAGCACATCATGCGAATGAACCTTTAATACATCCACACGGCCTTTCAAATCCGGTTTTTCCACAATAATCCGGCGGTCAAAACGTCCCGGACGAAGTAATGCCTTATCAAGCACTTCCGGACGGTTTGTCGCACCAAGAATGATAATTCCTTTCGAGGAATCAAAACCATCCATCTCCGACAACAGCTGATTCAGCGTCTGCTCACGCTCATCATTGCCCCCGCCATACTGGCTGGCACGGCTTTT
>OGUL01002020.1_pt1 | contig 15013 bp, 18 predicted proteins | sample 1553651 | NCBI WGS metagenome assembly OGUL01 (sample SAMEA2580048, study PRJEB22360) | human gut metagenome | biome: human gut; feature: human-associated habitat; material: faeces | place: Denmark | collected 2008/2010
TGTTTTGTTATTGCTTGAAGGATTATTATTTACACAGAATTTTATGGGGTGCCAAATTTTATGTTTTTAAAATCTATATATTGTAATTACAGCCGAAGTATTTTCTACTTCGGCTGTTGTGAATATATTTATGCTTTTACAAATTCAAAAAATGCTGCTTTATCTTGAGGTAATTCACTTATCGGATTAATCATAGGTGTTATATTAAGCCTGCCGTACTGATTTCCGCTCCCTTGATTGACTGCATCAGCTTCTGAAACTCACTATACTCAATCTCCGTACCAAACTTTACATTAACTGTTTTAATCAAATCTTCGTCAGATTGATTCTTTTTTAAGCAGGAAACAAAGTTTTTTACAAAATCCTTATCCTTTGATTTATCAGACAGAGAAAACAGATATATCACCTCTGCCTGCGTATTGCAGTCGGACAATTCCTTTTTATCGAGCTGTTTTTCAACTTCGGTCATTGTGTCGTTGATTAGCTGAAAATTTGCCATTTGCTCGGCAGATATATTTTCCTGTATAGATTGACTTAACTTGTCCGTGTCAATATCCATACTGCCGTTAAAAATAGAAATAACAGCAATAATCGGCATAATCACAACTATGATTATGCCGATTATTATACCGCCTATTATTTTTATTACCTTTTTATCCGTGAGCAGAGAAACTGCTATTTTCTTCAGTGCCGCACCTATAGTAGCTGACATACAATCACCTACCGCCAGCACTGCCAAAAATCTCGGCTTTGTATTCAGGAGCCTGAACAAGTAATAGATAACGCTCATTTCCGCACCTATACAGACACGTGCCACGCTCACCGAATTTTATTAAATCGTATTCGTTCGGTTCAACCATCAGTGCATCTTCAAAGTCCTTCGGATTGATATTGCCGGGGAAAAATAAGAAGTGATGAGTTGGAATTGAGAATAAGGGTTTTGTATATTCTTTAACGCTAGGAATCAAAAAATCGTCTATGTTCTGACTGGCTAAAATCACGGCTGAATCCTTTTTGCGGACACGCTTCATTGCGTTGCGTATATACTCAATTGCTGTGAGATTTGAAAGGAACAAATATAGCTCGTCTATTGATGCAACGGTGTTGCCCTCACCTAATAACTTGTTGGACATATAGGAAAGAATGTTGAACAGCATTGCATCTTTGAGTCTTTTATTAGTATCAAGCAATCCCTTAACCCCGAAACAGAGGAAACTGTCATCGGTAATGTTGGTGTGGCCGTTGAAATACTTTGATTCTGAACCTACACACATACTATGAATACCCAGACAAACCTCCTGCAAGATTTCTTCTGTATAAAGATACTTTCGCTTGTGGTCGTAGGTCATATATTCTTCCTCACACAAGTCGTAAAAATCACTCATCACAGGAAAGTCGGACGGTTTCTTTGTGCTGTAATCAGTTGTGTCGGTTATGCCGAATCGTGCGTACAGCTTCATAATCAGAATTTCTATTGTATCAAGCTGTGCGTCCGTGAAATCCTTGTAGGTTCTGAAAAAGTCTTTCAAGAACGCAATGTGCTGTGATAATCGGGTAACACGCTTAAACGGTTCGGGTGTTTTGGAGTCAACTTCTTCATTTGCATCACCCCAGTCCTTTGGTTCTAACGGATTGATTTTGTATTTGCCCGACATAAAATCAATGTAACAACCGCCGAGGGCATTTGTCAAATCCTCATACTCCGCTTCGGGATCAAGGCATAAGATTTTCTTTCCGCTTTCACGAATATTTGTAAGGATAAGTTTCAATAAATACGATTTACCCTGACCTGAGTTTCCGAGAATAAGAATGTTACTCGTTGTCTTATCCTCTGTTCGTCTGTCGAAATCAACGAGAATATTAGTGCCGTACTTATCTCTGCCGATATACAAGCCGTTAGGGTCTGTCTTACCACTGAAATTAAACGGAAACAGATTTGCAACAGATGAAGCAGGCAACACTCTTTCATACAAAAGTCCGAATTGATTTGAACCTATGGGGTTCACCGACAAGAAGCCTTCTTTCTGCCTTAGCGTTAATCTATCCACTTCAATCTTGGAGCGTGTCAGCTCCATTGCAATATCGGTTTGCAACTCCTTCAATTTCTGCTTACTCTTGGCTTTAAGCTCTATGAACACAGAACAATGCAATAACGGTTCTTTGTTTTTTCGTAAGTTCGCCATCAGCGTGACAACATCCTGCAAGTTGCCCTGTGCCTCAATCGTTTCGTTTACATCGTTACCGCTTGACTTGAGCTTGTTTTTTCGTGTGGCGTTCTGTATGATTTTTCTCTGTTCCACACTTTCAACAAGTCTGTGGTATATGCGTAGCGTTACTCCGTTTCTGTCTGCGAGCTGTGAGAGTATTGCTTGTTCTTCCGTACTTGGCGGATATTCTCTGACAGCCCATACACTTCGGTACGAATCTCCTACAATATAATAATCGGTGAAAAACTTTATTGTTGACGGCAGAATCATATCAAAAAATCCTTTGTGTAGATTTCCTCTGCCTGCTCGGGTGTGAGCACCTTTGGTTTTCATTTGAATAGTCCCATAATTTTTACCCTCTTTAATTTCGGACTGCCAACACAAGTATGCAGTCATCCTGATTGTAGCCGCAACAGGTTGAAAGCGTTAATATCTGCTGACCGCAAACAGGTGTGATTTCTGTGTCGTATATGGATTTCTCTTTTGCATAGTTTATGTTTATTCCTGCTATGCTTATCCAGCCGAAGCATTCGGAATTCATTGAAATGAGTTCTGATATTGAATGAGGTTCGTAATAGGTCGTGTAATACACTGTTTGTTCAGCCTGAACTTCATTATCAAAATCGCTGACTTTTAATATATTTGGCTTTTTAATTCTTTCTGTTACAGTATCTGTATTCGTTGTTTCCTCTGTAACGATTTCTGCGAGCTGCCTGAATTCTTCCATTTCCTTGTTTTCGGCATAGAGCCTTGAAAAAATTGAAATTAGACAGGCAACTATGATTACTGAAAATATACCTATCACAATTCCCATTTGGATTTTTCCTTTATGTTTCTCCGTAGGTCTGCTCCCTTTTAAAATACTGTTCGCCGTCATAGTCGGGCATCAAATCGCCGTTCATACTTGCGTCAAAATAGATTGCAAGAAAACGCTTGATATCTGCTTTCTTCATTCTTGTAACCTCGAAACCCTGATCGGATATAATCTTCTCAACTCTGTTTGCTTTCTGCAAAACATTTTCGGATTTTGAAGATTTACACCTTGCGATGAACAGAAACTGCCTTGCAGTTGAGGTTTCGGTCTGTATGCTGTCGAGAAAATCCAAATCCTTATTCAATATTTTTCTGACTTTTTCATTCTGTTCAGCTTCAATTCTGCCTTTGATATAGCTTTTGTTCGTATCGAAACTCTCGCAGGAATCGGTACAGGTAATCTCAATATCAGGCACAGCAGAAAGCACCATCATCAGGTGTCGCACCTTGATTTCGATATTCGTATGAGAAAGTACGGAAATATTTGTCGGCTGAACCATATAGAAGATAATCTCTTCCTTACCGACCTTTAAACCGTTTTTCGTAAAGGTTTTTATGCCCATCAAATCCTGAACAGATTTACCTTTTTGTTTTGTTTTTTTCGGCTTGTTCTTCATTTATTTGCCCCTTTCTGCCCAGAAATATATCTGTTGAGTTGATATAAAATACTTCACAGCATAGCGGATAAAATCAAGAATTGTTGTATCTTCAAGCCGTATTGACAAAAAGCCGAAGCAGAGTGTTACTGCAAGCGGAACTATTATCCTCGTCTGTGCAAGTATCAGTATTGATAATAAAAGCGCTATGCTCATAATTGCAAAATCCCGTAAGCTCCACAGCCACAGATTGGCGGTAGCTTTGAGGTTCTGCGGATATATATAAGTTGTCATAATATAAATTCTCCTTTACTTTGCCGCCCTCGCAACACTTCTCGTCAGGTTCACGGCAGTTGTAGTTGCGTGAACAATGCTCGTCATATTTACCTTTACACTTGAATCCAGTCCGAACTGCTGTGCAATTCTCGGAACTTCGTTTGATGCAAGCATTATTCCAAGTCCCAAAAGCATATTGCCGGGGAAGGTCAGCAACCCGAGGAACAGCAGAGTTGTCTGCATAAATGCCGTAAGGCACAGTGCCGCTATCTGTTTCATCCACTGATTAAAGCCGTCCTGATATCCTCTCGGAACGCTGAACATATACAATGCACCTACTGCCATCTGAATAAGCAAGATTCCTCCGCGCTTTATGTTAGCAAAGAAGATCTTTATTACGCAATAGGCAAAAGCTATCATACATAGCAAATTGAGAAGTCCGAATGTTGTCTGTGTTGATACTGCAAAACTACCTTCTAAAACACTTGTGCTTTTTCCTGCTAAATCAAGACTTTGCTGTCCTGCCATTATGGAAGACAAATCCTTTGAGAATGTGTTTTGCAGGCTGATGCAGAACTTGTACAGCTCCATAGGCACGACTCCGAATAGCGAACAGGCAAAGAAACCTTTTAAGACATTAATTGCAGTTGTTTTGATATTTGCTCTGCCATTCTGATATTCAACAGCCACATCAAATACGGCAACAACCGTGCCTGCGACGAACAATGCCCAGCCAAAAAGCGTAAACAGATTTATTGTTGCCTGCACCCATTCAAGGTCGAAGACATCTGCGCCCATATTTCCCATCATCGTGAAGAAGTCTGCAACAGCGTTGTAAATCGTTTCGTAGAACCACTGTAACATCGTGTTCCATATAGCGTTTGAGATTTGTTCACCGAGGAAGTCAAACACCTCGCCTATGGCACTTCCGATTCCACCGATGAAATCTCCTAACCAGTCAAAAATATAAATCACCTCCACAAAAGGCTGTTATGACTTAACACAACAGCCTTATTTTTATTGTTATCAGAGTATCGTCCAAATGTACAGTGGTGCAGTCAGAGAGAACACAAGACAGCCGAAAAGTATTGCCGGTGCGGTGAATTCAAACTGTCCGTGCTTGCGGTAATCGAGATAAGCCGTAGCCAGTTTAACAAAGAAAAGTATAGCAAGAATCATATCCACCGCAGGAAAAACAACATTATTTACAACATTTTTAATCTGTGTTTGCGCCGAGGTCCATGTACTTTCGATGGCTGATGATACATCTCCTGCGGCAAAGACTGTTACCGCCGATATTCCGAGCATTAACAGTATTACTGATATTCCTGCCAACCACTTCAATAACTTAATTTTTCTTGACTTTATCATTTTTTACCTCCGATTTTCTTAGATCATTCTCCGATATATATCTGACTTCGATGTTCAGTTTTTCTGCAAAGCGAATTTCTGTTTTCATGCCCTCGGTTATTTCATCACCGAAAACCCAGACAGCATCGCAAACCCAAAGCATTGAAAGTCCGGCAACCATTCCGAGATTTCTTTCTTCTTCATTGTCATCATTCAAAATCAGGGCGTAAAAATGCGGTATGAACGGAGCCATACCGCACTCTAACGCATATCGGGCATATCGTTTTGCGTTTTCAATATTTGCAGATACATTACCACCCAAAGGCGAACAAATATACACCCTGCGCATTATTCATCGTCCTCATCTTTCCTTTTAAATTTTATGATAAGAAATGCAATCAAGCCGCCGACAGCAACAGAACCCAAGCCGATATAAAAGCCGAGATTTGAATTGTCGCCTGTCTGCGGTTTTTCGGGTTCGGGCTGTGGATGAATTATTACAGTCTGATCCTTGTCATCAATGTCAGCGTGAACAGCAATTTCCGTTTTATCACGATAGAGAGTTTCAAACACAACGATTTCTGTATCTTTGGTAATTGCAGATCCGTCAAAAGTGAATGATACAGTTACTTCGCCGTCTGCTGTTTCGGGTGTAAATGTTACTTCGGAGCGGATTTCTTTGCCGTCAACAAGGAATGCTTTTCCGGTTGACTTGTCCATAAGGACGCCTTTGATTGTGTATTCTTTTCCTGCTGTGAGATGTTTGTAGGAAACAACATCGTCAATGGTAATATCACCATTAACTGTGAATTCCTTTTTACCGTCAATAGTTGCAGTTGTTCCAAGTTCAGGTATTTTATCGTTTTCAATTGTGATTTCGGTAATTTCCTTGTTTTCAGAAATTGTTACGGTATAGTTTTCTTCATCAGGCAGATAACCCTCGGCAGGCTTTAACTCACGGATAATGTATTCTCCGTATGGAACATTTTCAAAAGTGAAGATTCCTTCCTCATTTGATTCGGATGTCAGAATTGCAGTTTCTTCTGTAAATTCGGTTTCAGTAATACTGAACAATCCGAATAATGCGCCTGTGATATTTTCGCCTGTTTCACGGTCAATTTTCAAGCCTTGGATTGTGCCATAGATGATTTCATTTTCAATCGGTTCACCGTCATTTACAGAAATATGAACAGTTGCTGTATCCTGTCCTGCGTATTCAAACACAACAGGGTATTTTTTATCAGAGAGGATATAGTGATTGTCAGGGCTGATTTCCTTAACATAGTAACTTCCAATCGGAAGGTCGGTTGTGAAAGTCGCTTTTCCTTTTTCATCACAGGTGATGATTTCAAGAAGTCCGTTCTTTGGAATGACTGTTCCGTTTGCGGCTTTCAAATCTTCATCAGCGTAAAGTCCAAATGAAACATTGCGGATTTCGCCATTATTGCCGATATTGAATTTCTCGTCCTGTTCAAGAATTTTGGTAAGGTTAATTTCAGCTTTTTGCCTGTCGTTTGTAAATGATGTTGAGGTGTTGGTTACCTTTTCGTTCTGTCCTGAGTAGGTAAGTTCAACCGTATGAGGTTCGGGATTGATAACTGTTCCATACGGAGCAACGGTTTCAACAACACGATATTTACCTAGGTAAAGCTGTTTGCTTGTTGCTGTGCCTTTCGAGTTTGTTTTCAAAGTTGCGACAAGCTCGTCTTTCTTTGCTCTTACTGTTCCGTCAGGAGTTGTGATGTCCTCATCAGCATAGATTTCAAACACCGCACTCGCCAAACCGCTTACAGAATATTCAGGCTGATAGATAGTCGGAAGTGCAACATCATTTCCGTTTTCATCAGTATATCCGCCGCCGACTGCAGTTACATTTGAGAAAATCTCGCCTGTTTTTTCTACGGTAATTGTGCCTTTCTGCGGAGTATTTTTCTTCTCGGTTTTTACGATTGTAACGCCGTTTTCTTCACTTGTGTTTTCTGCTGTAATATCAAAGTAAATCGGTGTTGAATCAAGCACATATCCGTAAGGAGCCTGCACCTCTACGACTGAATACCCCTTGCCGTAGGGCAGAGTTTCGGGTGTGATGAGATAGCCATCGCTGTTTGTATAGAATGTGTCAATCTCTGTAAAATTCGGATAGGTGTATTTCATTGTTACTTTGTTTCTATCGGGAGCAAAAATCTGAAAGCCTGCGCCTGCATACGGAATCTGTTTGCCTGTTTCGCTGTCAACCTTTACTATCTTTACATAGCTTTCAAGGCTTGCGTTATTGATGAGGTATTTGTAAGTCTTATTATTTTCAGAAATAAACACATCAAAATCAGCAATGAACTCTGTACCGTTCCAGCTTTTGGTCTGATGAACAGTGTATGTGCCGTAAGGCAAATCCTTTGTTTCCACAAAGCCGTACTCGTCACATATAAGATTATCTCTTTCGGATTCTTTTGCTTTTGCATAGCTTCCCGATGATTTCAGATACACCTGAAATTCAGCACCTTTTTCGGGAGTTTCAATTTTTGTACTGCCGTCATCGGTGTGCTTTATGATTGCAATTTTTCCTTTCAGTATATCTTCGGTAACACCTATTGAGATGCTGTTGTTTTCAAGCGTATATTTTTTCGCCTCTGCACCGATATGATATTCGGTTTCGTCAAGCAGATAACCCTCGCTCGGCTCAATTTCTTTCAAAGTCCACTTATCTCCGCATACATAGTTTGAAGTTGTAAAACCGCCGTTTTTATCGGTGGTGTACTTGTCAACCAACTTGCCGTTATTGTAGATGCCGTAAACTGCTCCTATAAGTGTTGCATCACCCTGTGCAGACTTTGTTTCAGCGTCCGTTTTAGTAACAGTAAGATTCCACTTTTTAAGAACATTACTGAAAGATACAGTTGCCGTTTTCCCACTTTCAACATTTACGGTCTTTGATTTTTGTTCGGCATACTCTGTCGGAGTATGCTCGGTAACCGTGTATTTTCCGGGGACAAGGTCGGCTAATTCAAATTCGCCCTTTGAATTGGTTTTTGCAGTTTTGCTGTAGCCATCGCCGTTGACAGTAAACTCAATATTTGCAACATTGCCGTCCTCGGAGGTTTTGACAAGCTTTAGATTGCCCGAGCTTGTTTTGACCTTGAAATATGCCCTTATCGGGTCTGCGTCGTTTTCAACACCTGTTATGACATCCTGCAAGCTTGCGTCACCATATGGCACAAGAACAGTTTTGCCGACATCAGGCATTGACTTTGCAGAGTTGAATGTTACTGCATCGTTCAGGGGATTTGAGAAGGTGAGCGTCAGCTTGTTGCCTGATACCGTTGCACTCATACCGCCTGTTGTCTTGAAGCTGAAATCCGAAAGAATACTGTTGCTGTCGGTAAGGGTTAAAGTATATTTTCCGTCCGAGTATTTCATTTCATAGGTTTCAGCCTTTGAAGCGATTGCCGATGCAAAGCTTGGAACAATTGAGTAATTGGCAAGGCTTTTTGAGATTGTATTGTAAACCGACTTAACTCCGGGATTTGCTCCGCCTGCACAGATACCGTCAATGAACTTTGTATTTGTGCATTTATAGCCTTCGCCTGTAGAACGGCAACCTGAAACAAACTCCCAGACTATCAGCTGAGTTGCTACCCACTTCTGATCCTCTGTTCCGCTTAAGCTTTTTCCCGAACCGGGTTTGCCGTAGAGCAGAGCAAGATTGATTGCTTTCTGCTTTGCAGAACCTAAATTCTTCCAGGCGGTGGAACCGTCTTCGGTCAGCGTATTGCCTGAGTAGAGTGTATGACCGGGTTCAATGCAATAGGCTTCTTTGCCGTCTGCAAAAATCTTGCAAAGCTCTTCGCCGGGAGTGCCGACTGTGTAGCCGTCACTGACCGTTGTCTGCTGAAATTTGATTGTGTTTCCTGTACTGTCATAACAGTAGTCGAAAGTAATTGTAACTTTATCACCGCTTGCCGCACTTACAGGGAGTGAGGACATTGTTCCGAATATTACGGCAACCGCAAGCAAGAGTGCCGTTATTCTAGTGAATTTTTTGTTTTTGATTAAGTTCGTCATTTTAAAAATCCTTTCATAAAAATATGGGGCAATATTTTACCCTTGCCCCGATTGATGTCTTATTCTGTTTTAAATACAATCATAATTTCATCGCCTGCCCTTCATTGAAATCTTCATCTATATCATCGGACTGCTCACTGCCGTCCGTTATATTTACATATTCGCCGATAATGTTCAGAGCTTCGCAGTAACTGCCCGAACTCGTAACACGACTGCACATTTCCTTTGCCTCGTCAGCCATACCGTTTTGTTTCAGTGTACGGCTTGCCATACCAAGTAGGGCAAACACATTGCCGTCACAGCCTATTAATGCACAGTCAGGTTTGAGCTTTTCTGCTTTGTTCTGTTCAGGTTCAAAACCGCCGAGCCTGCTGTCCACATAGTCGGACAACCACATTCCTGCAAAGGCTGTATATGACTGCAACCGCCACATGCAAGCTTGCCGATATCAAGGTGGACATCTTCAAAGGGATAGAGAATACAGGTTACGCCGTCACTCTTGAACACAGAAACATTCTCAAACTTTGTATTGTCAAGAAGTATTCCCTTGTCTGTGAGCATTTTATTGATGCCGTCCACCCATTCCTGCACCTCACCTCCGCAGCCCTGCAAGATGAGTCCTTCCTTGCCGTTCATACGGCGTAGATCCGAGAGTGTAATATTATTGATTTTCATTAAAATCTTCCTTTCGTAGAAAAACACCCGAACTTTTACATTCGGGTGTTTGAGTTTAGTAGCCTATTTAACAATAGACTACATATATTTTATTGTTGTCTGCGATTACATTGAATGATAGGTCGCTTGGAATAATGCCACTGCTTTGGTGCTGTTCCTGCCGTCGCAGAAATCTTCCCCAGATACAGAAACACCCACGGAAATTGAAGCCGTGGGTGATAAAGAACTATTATCCATTTTTTCTTCTGCAGTACAAGCCGTAAATGTTCCTGCTGCTAAAATCAATGTCAGCATTATTGCGATTTTCTTTTTCATACTATCGCCGTCCTTTCAAGCAACAAGTATATCCAAAGAAATTCAAATGTCCAGAGCATATTCTTAAATTTTATCGCAAAACTTTATAATTTCATTCTTTCTTTGTTCCACTGCCTCCTTATACTCTACTGAACACAAGCCTAAACTATCGCAACACTCAATCTCCAAATGTCCATAGAAGTGTTCGATGCTTTCAATAACTCGGCTACATTCTCTCATACTTGGACCAGTTCTTAAAGCTATTGAATATCCTTTCTTTCCGCTACTTATGGTAGCATGAGGGTCATGAGTGTTACACCAAGGTGTGCACCTATCAATAAAAGCCTTAAATTGTCCCGGAATGTCAGCCCAATATGAAGGAGACACTGATATAATAATATCTGCCCATTCATACTGTTGAATTATTTTGACTACATCATCATCTTGAATACATTTAGCTGTATTATGACAATTTCTACACCCTTTACAAAAACTTATATCAAAATCATCAATACAAATACTTCTGACATCATATTTTTCTTTCAAACAATCTGAAACAATATTTACTATTTCAGCAGTCGCGCCATTTCTTACTGGACTACAATTCATTACTAAAACTTTCATTTTATTTATCTCCCGAAATTACCATTCAAATTGAAAGATATTATACATAAGTCTAGAGTAAAAGTCAAGGCAAAATCACATACTCTGCGTAAAGCTTTCTGATTCATCTTCCGACATATCCTCGGTTTCCTCTTCACTCTGCTGTTCATCAAGTGCCTGATGATACACTTCCATAACCTTGCTGTTTAGCATATCTCTTGACTCCTTTGAAATCGGGTGAGCAATCTCGCTGAACTTCGTTTCGCCGTTTTCATCAACATAGTTACTTGCAGGCATTGCAACAAATAAGCCTTTTCTTGAGTTCATCACTCTGATTCCGTGAATTGCAACCGCACCTCCGACAGTAACGCTTGCGAACGCCTTTGTGTTGCAATTATCAATATCAACGAGCTTATCAATTCTTACCTTGATATACGGCAGTTTCTTTTTCTGATTATTGTTTTTGGTTCCTTTGTAATTTGTATTCTGTGCCATTATAAATTTACCTCCGATTTAGTGTTTCTGCTTTTCTGCCCACAGCAGAGAAAGATGTAAAAGTGCATCTCTCTGTTCTTCCTCGGACAGGCTGTCAAGGAAATCTTCAAGGGTGAAATTTTCCTCGAATTCTTCTGCAAGTTCGTTACAGTTATCGCAGATTTTTTCTCGCCTGACAAGTACCGAGCCGTCATCCTGCTGTGTGAAAGATAAAACATCTTTGCATCTGAATCCGATTCGCTGACGGATTTCAAAAGGAATTGTAATTCTTCCTTTTTTACCGAGGACTCTGTATATTTTGAGCATTACTCACCCTCGCTTTCCGCAAACTCTGCTCTGCACTCATCACAGATACAGTCGCAACAACATTCTTTGCAATCATCATTGAACCTCTCAATCAGAATTGCTCCGTCCACAGCTGAGATCTGCACAGCACAGTCGGATGTGATTCCTGATACAATAAGTGCGTCAAGCGGTATGCTTACATAAATCCTATTTTCCATTGTTAATAATACACTCCTTCAAAATTTGTTCTAAATCAATTTGTTGTTCGGTTGTTAAGTCAAGCAGGCTTAACTGTAACGGCTTGTTTCTCTGCCTTTCATACATATCGTAGTTGCTGATTAGCAGTTCGGGGAATTGCTCGCCTGCATTAATTCGCTGTTTCATATTGTGAAGCCTTGTGAAATCAAAAAATGAATATCCATCATATAAATTACGTATTTCCTCACAATCATTGTATGATACAAGCCATTTGCCTTTTGCATTTGCAAGTGCGTTTTTTAGCCTTAAATGGTCGTCCCAAGTAAATCCGCATTGATACACATACTCGCTTGAGAAGTATGGCGGATCACAGTAGAAAAATGAGTTTTCTCTGTCATAATGCTTTATCAGGACTTCAAAATCCTGATTTTCAATCACAACATTTTCAAGTCTTTTGCCGACTTGCTCTATCAGTTTGAAAAGACTAACAACCGAAAACGGCTGACAGGCAAAGGATTTGCCACCGCTTGAGTAACTGTATCGCAGAAGTTTAAGAAACATTACTGCTCTGCGCAAGTCGTAATCCTTTTTCATCTTGACATAAAGATTTATGACTTCGTCTGCTTTTAATTCAGGCAGGATAATTTTCGTCAACTGCAACTCCTCATCAAGGTATTTATCATCAAACTTTTCCTGCTTAAAAAAATCCCTTATTGCATTGAAATCATCCCTTGAATTAAGCGGATAAAATCCGATTTCTTTTATGAACGCCATTGGTCTGTCACGCATACAGCGAAAAAGGTTTACAAGATTATGGTTAAAATCATTGTACACCTCGAACTTATCAGGCTTTTTCTTGCCTAAAAGTACAGCTCCCGAACCTCCGAAGGGTTCAATATACCTTTCGTAATTCAGAGGAAACAGAGCGTACAAAATATGAAGGATGGATGTTTTATTACCCATCCAACTCACAGGGGTTTTGATATTCTCACTTCCTTTTCAGAATACCAATCGCCCCTGAAACAACAAAAAGCCGTTGATTAAGCTTTTAACTCAACCAACGGCTTATATATGAAAACCAATATCAGTCGTTCGGAACGATTGATATTAGTTGTTGTTATTTAATTTTTACTGTCTACCTTTTTAATGATTTCACCGATTGCTGAAATTACATTGACTGTAACAGCGTTTCCAGCCATCTTGTAAAGCCTGCTGTCGGATAGACCTGTTGCTCTTTCTTTATCAAAATGCTCGTCCGTGAAGCCTTGTAATCTCCAGCACTCCCTAGGAGTAAGCTTTCTTATTCTGCCTATGTGAACTTCACCGTTTGGCTCAACAAAGGCTACTGCAAATTTTTCATTATCATCGAGAACATCTGAATTTTCTACAAACACTCCCGAATGTTCAGCCTTTCGATTACTGATTCCCGAATCCTGCCTTGCAGTTATGCACCTTGCAATTTCTGTCAGCTTCGGATCGGGATTCAGGTCGATGAAATGGACACGAGTGTCCATTTCATTAGATTCATGTCGCTCGACCAGTTTGACACTTTGTGTCAACGATCGATGGCTAATTCTATCATTTTCCCTTTCAGGTAAAAGATAGAATACAGCCTGCGTTGCAGAAGTTGTCAGAGCATGTGCTACCTGACTTCCGACTCTGCCACGCCTTGAATTTTGTCCCGAAAAAGCAGTATCTATGCTGTCGCCGGGATATGCAATCTGATAACCGTATTTGGTCTTAGATTTTATCGGCAAGCCAAAGTTTTCAGTATCTTCAACGAGATAAAGTCCCGAATGACCGCCGAATCCTCCCGAACCGCTTGTCAGTGTACAGCTTAGCCCTTTAGATGAGTAGATTCGCTCACCTTGCGTTGGGTTTTCTTTGTATAAGAGCTTTTCCGCTTGTTTGCGTGAAAGATAGTACTTCGCCGGCACATTGTCCTCGATGATATCCGATAATGTACACTTAATTTCGTGATTGCGGTACTCCGAAATTTTTGCTGTTAAGTACCTGCCAAGATACATCATACCCCAATTCATCCAATGTATGGATGATTGTTTCAAATGTCCTGCCTGAGTCGTGGTTAAGCAGACCGGGAACATTTTCGAGGAAGATATACTTAGGTTTTTTAACGGCAGCAATTCTTGCAATTTCAAAAAACAACGTTCCTCTTGTATCGTCAAATCCTTTTCTTGCTCCTGCGATTGAGAAGCTTTGGCAAGGAAATCCGCCGGTAATAAGGTCGAAATCGGGTAACTGTTCGGGTACGATTTTTCTTGCATCATCAAAGTAAAGTTCACCTCCCGTGTCGTACATTGCTTCGTATGCCTGATTTGCATACTTGTCGATTTCGCAGTATCCGACGCACTCAAAACCGCCTATGGCTTCAAGTCCGGAACGGAAACCGCCAATACCTGCAAACATATCGAAATATTTGATGCTCATAAATCTTCATTCCAAAAGAAGATTTATAGATTAAAAACACCTCACATTCCTATTGTCATTCCGTTATCCTCATCAGGAGTTTCATCTTCAACTTCTGATTCGGATTGGTTTTCTGCTTCGATTTCTTCCTGCGTAAGCTTTCTGAATGAGTCCTCTCCGAGAACTACACCGAGTGTTCGACCATTGTCCCACTCAGGAAATATCGTACCCAACGAATCAACAAATTTAACCGTTCCTCTTGTGCCTGCCGGAACAGGTGCGTAAGGGTCCTTCATACTGATAAGCTCAATTCTTGTGCCCGGCGGATACAATTTCTTTGTGTTTTCAGCTATTCTGCGCTGTCTTTCATATTCGTTCAAGTTAAATCATCTCCTAAAGTTTAGTTGTTTTATTGCATTGTTTTTAGTGGGACTTCTGTTTTTATTATCATAAAATTAACCAACCTCTTTCTTATTTCTGTCTGTATTGAGATTCTTGTTATCAGGGAAATGTGCGTCATTATTTTCATCGCAATCATCATTACGCCTGTCAAAATTAGGTTTCTGACGCATCTCTCTTTCAAACCTCCTGAGTTCAGGAGTGTCGGTAAAATACATATCAACCATTCCTTTCAATTTTTTGTAAATAAAAAAAGGCAACCGTTCTAATCAAAAAATTAAGGCTCTATACTAAATGTTGGGGTAAGGAAAGAGCCTACAAAATTAATTTAAAAAA
>OGUL01002047.1_pt1 | contig 14829 bp, 8 predicted proteins | sample 1553651 | NCBI WGS metagenome assembly OGUL01 (sample SAMEA2580048, study PRJEB22360) | human gut metagenome | biome: human gut; feature: human-associated habitat; material: faeces | place: Denmark | collected 2008/2010
GGGGAACGCCTCCGCCCCGCAGAAAGCCCCGGACAAGGTCGTCAGCGGACGTGTGACGGACACGGCCGGCGCGCCGCTCGTGGGCGTGAACATCCTGATCCAGGGGACCGCCACGGGAGTCGTGTCGGGGTCCGACGGCGGATTCTCGATCCGCATGCCCGAGGGCCGCGACAACCTGATCTTCTCCTACATCGGCTACGTCTCGCAAACGCTTCCCTCGGCACAGACCAGACTAGTCAGGCTGGTGCAGGACGAACAGGAGATCGAAAACGTCGTGGTGACCGGCATCTTCACCCGCAAGAAGGAGAGCTACACGGGTTCGGCCACGACCATCACGTCGGGCCAGCTGGCCCGCGTGAGTAACCGCAACGTCTTCGAGAGCCTGAAAAACATCGAGCCGTCGCTCTACATCATGGACAACACGCTGATGGGCTCCGACCCCAACACGCTGCCGGACATGCAGCTGCGCGGTATCACCACCTTCCCCTCGGAATCCACGGGCGTCAATATCAAGGGCAACTACCAGAACCGCCCCAACCAGCCGCTGTTCATCCTCGACGGGTTCGAAACCACGGCCGAGAAGGTGATGGACATGGACATGACCCGTATCGAGAGCATCACCATCCTCAAGGACGCCGCGGCCAAGGCGCTCTACGGCTCGAAGGCCGCCAACGGCGTCATCGTCATCGAGACCAAACGCCTGGCCGGCAATCAGGAGCTGGTGACCTACACCGGAAGCATCGAGGTGTCGATGCCCGACCTGACGAGCTACAACCTCTGCAACGCCTGGGAGAAGCTCGAGGCCGAGCGCATCGAGGGCGTCTACACCTCGGCGAATCCCCAGACGCAGGTGGATCTCACCAAACGCTACAACGCACTCAAAGCGCAGGTGCTCGGCGGACTGGACACCTACTGGCTCGCAAAACCCCTGCGCACGGGCGTCGGCCACAAACACACCCTCTCGGTCGAACTGGGCGACAGCCGCAAGCTGCGGGCGATGATCGACTTCTCGTACAACAACGTGGCGGGCGTGATGAAGGGTTCGGAGCGCACGGTGCTCTCGGGCGACGTGAACGTTTCGTACCGCAAGAAAAACTTCCTGTTCCGCAACATATTGAGCGTCAGCAACACCAGGAGCGACAACTCGCCGTGGGGCGATTTCGGGGACTACGCCCGGATGAATCCCTACTGGAGCGCCGTCGATCCCCAGACGGGCCAGATCGCCCGCTGGGCCTACGACGAAGTGGCCAACCCGATGTACGACGCCACGCTCGGAACGCTCGACCGCGAGACCTACACCAGCGTGACGGACAACTTCTACGCCGAATGGCAGGCCACCGAGGCGCTGAAACTCACCGCCCGCCTCGGCATCGCCGTAAAGCGCAGCGACGCCGACGAATTCTATCCGGCCAAGCATTCGAAATTCGCCACCTCGGCCTACGAAAGCACGAGCATGCAGCTGCGCAAAGGCTCCTACCAGCTCGACAACGGCAAGAGCAGCGACATTTCGGGCGAAATCTACGCCAACTACGCCAAAAACTGGGGCAGGCACTACCTCTACGTCAACGCCGGCGGCCGGATCGCCGAAAACACGTACAGCGCCTACCAGCACTACGCCGAGGGATTCCCCAACAGCCAGACGGCCGACATCACCTTCGCCCGGCAGTACGCCCAGGACAAAAAGCCCGTCGGCATCTCGTCGATCACGCGCGAAATCAGTTTCCTGGGAACCGCGTCGTACAGCTACGACGACCGTTACAACGTCGACCTCACGTTCCGCGAAAGCGCCTCGTCGCTCTACGGCGCCGACAACCGCTGGTCGTCGGCATGGAGCGCCGGCGTGGCGTGGAACCTCCACAACGAACCCTTCCTGCGCGATCAGGACGTTTTGAAACAATTCAAGATCCGCGCCTCGGCCGGACTGACGGGCAACCAGAACTACGACACCAACGAAGTGCTGGCCACCTATCTCTACTACACCGGGGCCACCTACCACGGACAGACGGGCGCCTACCTCTCGAAGATGCCCAACCCCGCCCTCAAATGGGAACAGCGCATGGACTACAACGTGGGCGCCGACATTACGATCCACCGCGCAACGATCGCCTTCGACTACTACAACTCGGTGACCGAGAACATGCTCACCGACGTGGCGATCCCCACCTCCACGGGTTTCGACACCGTGAAGGACAACCTGGGCAAAGTCCGCAACCGCGGCATCGAGGCCAAATTGAGCTATACGCTCTGGCAGGGCAAACAGGGCTTTTTCAACCTCTTCGGCTCGATCGCCTATAACAAGAACATCATCATCAACCTCTCCGAAAGCCTCAAGGCCTACAACGAAAAGATGATGGCCCAGGCGCAGGACAAGAGCAACTCGACGCCCGTGCTGATCTATCAGGACGGAATGCCGATGAACGCCATCTGGGCCGTGCCGTCGCTGGGCATCGACCCCACGACGGGTCAGGAAATCTACGTCAGGAAGGACGGCACGCTGACCTACGAGTACGACGCGCAGGATCAGGTCGTGGCCGGCATCAGCGACCCCAAGTACCGCGGCAACTTCGGCTTCGCGGCCGAATACAAGGGCTTCGGGTTAAGCGCCACCTGCACCTTCCTCGGCGGCGGGCAGCGGTACAACACCACGCTGGTCAACAAGGTCGAGAACGTCGACATCCACTACAACGTCGACCGCCGCGTGCTCTACGGCCGCTGGCAGACTCCGGGCCAGAACGCCATGTTCAAGAAACTCGGCTCCTACACCGACGAAAACGGCAAGCAGCACGACGAAAAGACCCGGGCCACGACGCGCTTCGTGCAGGACAACAACGAGCTGACGTTCTCGTCGCTGAGCCTCTATTACGAATTCAACCCGCGGCTGATCAGCAAAATCCGCCTCAAGCGGCTCAAGCTGGCCTTTTACATGAACAACATCGCCACGCTCTCGTCGATCCGCATCGAGCGCGGCACGACCTATCCCTTCGCACGGAGCATGTCGTTCCAGCTGACCGGAACCTTCTAACACAAACCACCGAAGCCATGAAAAACAGCATCAAATACCTCCTTCTGTCCGCCGCAGCCCTCGCAGCCGTCTCGTGCGAGAGCTGGCTCGACGTGACGCCCCCGTCGGAAATCCGCGCCGAGGACCACTACTCCTCGGCCGAAGGCTTCCAGCAGACGCTCATCGGCTGCTACCTCGCCATGGGCGAAACCGACCTCTACGGCGAAAACCTGACGTGGCACATGGTCGAAATACTGGGCCGCCAGTACGACGCCCGCAAGAACACCGCCGCGGACGACTACGACCTCGACCGCTACAACTACAAAACCACGAAATCCACCGAAGTGATCGAAAAGGTCTGGGAGAAATCCTACTCGGTGATCGCCAACGTCAACGACGCCCTCGACCACATCGACCGCCGGAAGGACGAACTCGACTCGGTCAACTACCGCATCATCAAGGGCGAACTGCTCGCCGTGAGGGCCTACATCCACTTCGACCTGATACGCCTGTTCGGGTGCAGCGACCTGGCCGGACGCACCGACCTGGAGAGCCGTCACACGGTCCCCTACCTGACGAGCGTCGACAAGGACGCGGCGCCGCAGCTGACCTACGCCGAGACGCTCCGCCGCATGATCGCCGACCTCACGGAGGCCGCCCGCCTGCTGGAGATCGACCCCATCCGGGCCAGGTATCCCGAAAGCATCTATACCGAAGCCAACGTCGACAAATTCTACGATTACCGCTACATGCACCTGAACTACTTCGCCGTCAAGGCCCTGCTGGCGCGCGTCTGCATGTGGGAAGGCAGCGACGAAAACAAACACACCGCGTTGCTGGCCGCCCTCGAAGTGATCGACGACCCGGCATCGGTCGGAATCGCCGGCGGGCTGACGCTGCGCACGTTCACCGACTCCGCCAAGGCCCCCACGACCGAGATGTGCTTCCCGAGCGAACATATCTTCGCGCTCGGCGTCACGGACATGGCCAAGAAGATCGCAAGCAACCTCAACCGCGAATATTCGGAACAGGACCGCCAGTACCGCACGCTGTGCATCAAGAACTCGGTCGCCGACGATCTTTTCGAAATCAAGGGCGCCGGCATCTCCGACTGCCGCTACAAACAGCTCTACCACAACACCAACTACTGGCCCGAGGGGACCAAGACCCCTTCGAAGCTCTATCAGCAGACCTCGACGGGCGCCGACTACCGCCACAAGGACCTGATGCCGCTGATCCGCCTGCCGGAGATGTACTACATCGCCGCCGAGTGCCGCATCTCCGGTCCGGACAAGGACCTCGGCGAAGCCCGCAGCCTGTTGCAGGAGGTGCGCAAGGCCCGCGCGGTCTACGAAGAACTGGATGCCGACCTCGACGAGGCGGGCCTGATGGCCCAGCTCGAAAAGGAGTACCGCAAGGAGTTCATCTGCGAAGGCGTGGTCTTCTATTTCTACAAGCGGCTGGGCTACGAGAAACTGCCCCGCCAGAGCGACGTGATGAGCGGCAGCAAGGTCATCGACGACGCCGTCTACATGCTGCCCTACCCCGATTTCGAAATACAGTCGGGACGCGTACAGTAAGTCGAACGATTAATTGTTGAGAAGCATGAAAAAACTGATCTGCATACTGCTGGCCGCGGCGACGGCGGCCGGCTGCGAAAAGGACGACCCGACACGCTACGACATGTCGCAGGGAAGGGTCTGCTTCCCGGGGGCTGCGCCCAACGAAACGGCCGAATATCCCGGATACTCGAATTCCGACAGCACGTTCTACGCCTCGATGACCTTCAAGCAGCAGCCCGAAGGGGTCGCCGAGGCGGTGATCGAGGTCCCGGTGAAACTCATCGGCGGGGCCTCCGGCTCCGACCGGAAAATCGGCGTCCGCGTTCTCGAAGAGGGAACCACGGCGCAGCCCGGGCAGTACGAAATCCTCGGCGCGGAGGTTCCGGCCGGGAAGACCTACGGCGCCATCCGCATCGAGGTCGCCAAATCGGCCGAACTCGACACGCAGCAGCGCGAACTGACGCTCTGCCTGACCGATTCGCCCGACCTCCGGGTGGGACCGGACCTCTACCTGAAAGCCAACGTCTCGTGGCACAACATGCTGCCGCGGCCCGCGACGACCAAGCAGTGGTCCACCTACAACGCCTTCATCGAATCGGAGGCATCTTCGGGCAGCTCGTCGACGGAGGCTTACAGCCAGGCCGGCCACCAGCTGCTGCTGGACATCTTCGGCTGGGAGGTGTTCCCCGACTGGGGACCCGATTACAGCTACTACATCGACGCCTGGCGCGCCAGGGCACAGGCCTGGTACGACGAATGGAAGGCCGCCAACCCCGGGCAAAAACGCATCCACGAATCAGGCTCCATGAAGGGCCGGGAGGTAACGATCCGCACCAAGTAAACGACGAACGACCATGAGAAAACACACCCTATATCTGTTGCTGGCAGGCTGGGGCCTGCTCGCCGCGTCGTGCTACGACGACAAAAGCACGTTGCAGACCACCCATATCCCGCCCGTGGAGATCGAAGTGCCGGAAGCCATCGCCTCGCAGCTGACGGTGGTGCACAACGCACGGCTCGACATCACGGGCATCCGCATCACCAAAGACGGCCGGGAGAATCCCGAGGAGCTTACCTACGAATGGACGGTGAGTCAGACCGACAACGACTCGGAGGCGATTTCGCTCGCCACGACGCGCGAGTTCCACGAAGTGATCGACCTGCCGATCTCCTCGAAAGGCTACCTGTTCCTGCTGACGGTCACCGACACCGCTCACGACCTGAAGTACCAGTACAAGTGGACGCTCATCGTGACAGCCCAATTCAACGAAGGGCTTGTGGTGGCCTACACCCGGGACGGAACCACCTCGGACCTGGGACTGATCATGCACCCGCAGCTGACCGAGACCTACTCGGGCGCGGAGCAGGGAACCGTCGAAAAGGAGCTGATCAGCCGGCGCAACGGCAGTCCGTTCCCCTCGGCGGTCACCCACATGCTCTACACCTACGACAAAACCGACAAGAAAAACATCCTCTGGGTGTCGACCGACGACGACCTGATGCGCGTGGAGACCGATTATTATGAAATCCTGGGCCATAAGGAGGATGCGTTCGTCTACCTGCCCGGAAAGCTCGACATCCGGAGCCTGCTCAACACCTACCAGTGCACGATGATCCTCAACGACGGCGACATTTACGAAACGCTGCTCAGCCGCGGCCGGATCTCGACGCCCGTCAGCGGAACCGAAACCATGACCGTCGACAACGGCGTCGTTTCGGCCCACTCCGCTCCGGGCAGTACCCGCAAACCCAGCACGATCTTCTACGACCGGGAACAGGGCAAGTTCTGCTACGGCTACAACCAGACGTTCTACGCCTGCGGCAGCGTGGGTTCGTCGCCCTTCGACCCGGGGAACGCCCCCGGCCTGCGGTGCATCGCGGGCGGCATCAGCATCGACAACGCCACCCACACCCTGCTGATGCGGAAAGCCGACGGCAACCATGCGCTCTACACCTTCGGCAACTACTCCGCTTCGGCCGGCGCACCCGCCGCCAAGCTGATCTACGAAATCCCGGCGGAGGCCAACGCCCTCATCGCCGAAGCCGTGAGCTTCGTCTTCTCGCGATTCGACCCAATCCTCTACATCGCCACCCGCAGCGCCATCTACAAGGTGATCTTCACGACGGGCAGCGTCAATTTCGACCCGGCGCCCGTCTTCACGGCCCCTGCGGGCGAGCACATCACCCTGGCCCGTCTCTACCTGCAAGGCTACTACGCCATGGAGAACTACGACGGCTCGTCGACCCTTCCGAGCAACGCCTCGCTGGCATGGAGCAGCCGCGCGGTGACGGTGGTCACCTCGAAGGACGACGGGAACGACAAGATACACGTCGTGCCGCAGATCAACTTCGGCAGCGGACAGCTCGACCAGCCGAACGCGCTGGTGTTCGACGGCTTCGGCAAGATACTCGACTTCACCGTCGCCGGGCTTTACAAGTAGCCCGCACCGGCGTCGAAACACGCTCCATGCCGCAGATGTTTTCAGAGCGTCTGCGGCATTTTTTACTTTTTTGATTATATTTGCCTCGGTTTCACCCCCGAAAAGCGGCGGAAACCGCCCAAAACAAAAAAAGCATCAGGACGGACCCGACAAATGCACAGCGAATCCAAACGGTATGATTTCGAACGGCTCTACATCGACTGCCAACCCCGGTTGACGGCCTATGCGCTGCGTTTCGTCAACAACCCCATCGAGGCGCAGGACCTGGTTCACGACTGCTTCATGGCGCTGTGGGACCGGCAAGCCCCCCTCGACCCCGAAGAGGCCCGCATGCTGCTGTTCGCCATGACCCGCAACCGATGCCTCAATTACCTGAAGCACAAAAGCATCGTCGACAAATACACGATCAGCTGCCTGGCCCGGGCGAAAATCGGGGAGGAGCGTCTTTACAACTACGATTTCTCCTTCGCCGAAAACGGGCATCCCTACCTGTATCAGGAGTTGGAACAGCAGATACAGCGCATCATGGACTCGCTGCCCGAACGCTGCCGCGAAGTGTTTTTGCTCAGCCGGTTCCAGGGGTTGAAGAACCGGGAAATAGCCGAACGGCTCCACATCTCCCTGCATACGGTCGAGCGGCACATCCAGCGCGCCCTGCGCATCTTCGCCGAAGCCCTCGAACGCGAACAATCCATTTACCTGCAAATACTGATCCTCGCCTGGCTGATGAACCAGCCGTCCTGAAGCCTTCCAGAGGCGAATTTCAAAAAATATGCGAATTTTTCCGGAACCGGGGGGGGGTAAAATCCGCCCCGATTGTTGTATGTATGTATGCGTACAACAACCGACCCCATGAACGAAAGCCTGAAAGAACTCGCCGTCCGCTATTTCGAAGGACCCATCGCCCCCGAAGAAGAGTGCGAACTCTTCGGATTCCTCGCCGCCTCGCCGGAAAACGCCGCCCTGATGCGCGAATGGGAACGCGAATGGAAACAACGGCACGTGCCGTCGGCCGACGTCCTCCGTTCGCTCGCCCGGCTCAACGGAAAAATAGAACGGCGCGAGAACCGAATCCGCGCCCGCCGGCGCTGGCTGCGGTTCTCGGCGGCAGCAGCCGTGCTCATCCTGATCTCGGCCTTCACCACCCGGCACCTCATACACACCGAAGACCCCGTGCAAATGTTCTCCGTACAGGCTCCCCAGGGAACCAACAGCCGCATATCGCTGCCCGACGGCAGCCAGGTGTGGCTCAACGCCGGATCGACCCTGAACTACCGGTCGGATTTCAACCGCTCGTCGCGCGACATCGGCCTTTCGGGCGAAGCCTACTTCGAGGTGGCCCGCAACGCCGACCTCCCCTTCCGGGTGCAGGCCCGGGGCTGCACGTTCACCGTGCTGGGCACCCGGTTCAACATCTCGGCCTACGACGAAGACCCCGACGTATTGGCCGCGCTGATGGAAGGCTCGCTGCAATTCGAATCGTCCCGCAGCACGGAAACGATGGTTCCGGGCGACCTGATCACCTACGACTGCCGGACGATGGAGGCGTCGCGCAGGCAGGTCGACACCGACCAGTTCCGCAGCTGGATCGACGGCATCATCCGCTACGACGCGATCTCCCTCCCGGCCCTGCTCCGGCGGCTCGCCCGCGAATACGACGTGAAGATCGAACTCTGCACCGACGCGTTCGACGACAAGACCTTCCGCATATCGCTCACCGAGGCGCAGGACATCGAATCAATCATGGGCGGGTTGTGCGACATCCTGCCGATCAGCGTCAGGCGCGACACCTGCGGTTACCGCGTCGACAGCCGCCCCCGAAAAACCGAACCCTGAAAAAACTTCTTTCCAAACAAACCTAAATCTTAAAACTTATGCATGTAAATCTCCTATTCAAGAAGATTGCAGCGTTGATCCCGTGCCTGCTGCTGACAGTCGCCCTCAACGCGCAAACCGTCACCAAAGCCTTCCGGAGCGTTCCGCTGAAAACGGTGCTGGAAGAGGTGGAGCGGCAAACCGGCTACTCGATCCTCTTCGAAAACGAGGACGTCGACGTCAGCAGGCCGGTCACGGCAACGTTCAAGGACGCGACGCTTCAGACCGTGCTCGACACGGTGCTCGACAAATCGCTGCGCTATACCGTCAAAGGGGGGGGGAAACTGGTCACCATCTCCCGCCGCTCGCCGGTCTCCGCCCCGACGGCCCCGAACGGGGAGATGACCGTCGCCGGAACGGTCATCTCCTCGGCCGACAACCAGCCCATCGTCGGAGCCAACATCTATGTTGAGGGCACGAACGTCGGCACGACCACCGACGCCGGCGGCAACTACAAACTGACCGTGCCCGCTTCGGCCAAGACGGTCACCGTTTCGTTCCTGGGCTACGACACCAAGAAAATTTCCGTCCGGGACATCCACCTCTTCAAACTCATCACGCTGGCCGACGCTTCGAACAAACTCGAAGACGTGGTGGTGGTCGGCTTCGGCGTGCAGAAGAAAGAGTCGCTCGTGGGCGCCGTGCAGTCGGTCAAGCCGAGCGACCTGCAAACCTCGTCGAGCAACCTCTCGACCTCGTTCAGCGGCAAGATCGCCGGCGTGATCGCCGTGCAGAAATCGGGCGAGCCGGGCGCCGACGGCGCCAATTTCTGGATCCGCGGAATCTCGACCTTCGGATCGGGACAGTCGCCGCTGCTGATCCTCGACGGCGTGGAAATCACCAACCAGATGCTCAACAACATCCCGCCCGAGACCATCGAGTCGTTCTCGGTGCTCAAGGACGCCACGGCCACGGCCCTCTACGGTTCGCGCGGAGCCAACGGCGTGATGATCATCACCACGAAAAACGGCCGCGACTCGGAGAAAATGACCATCAACCTGCGCGCCGAGTTCGGCGCCTCGGCCCCGACCCGCGTTCCGAAGGTCGCCGACGGCATCACCTACATGGAGACCTTCAACGAGGCCCGCACCACGCGCGGAGAAAAGCCCTATTACAGCAACGAGAAGATCATGGGAACCAAACTGGGACTCGACCCCTACGTCTACCCCAACGTCGACTGGTACGACATGCTGTTCAAGGACTGCACCTTCAACCAGAACTTCAACATGACGGGCGGAGCCAAGAAGATCGACTACTTCCTCAACGCCTCGGTCTACAACGAGAACGGCATCATGCGCAAGCCCGAAGCCTCGAAATTCGACACCAACATCAACGCCCAGAAATACCTGTTCCAGGCCAATGTCTCGGCCGACGCCACCAAGACCACCCGCGTATCGCTGAAGATGAACACCCAGCTGCACTACCGCCACGCCCCGATCCAGAGCGTCTCGGACCTCTTCGCCTACGCCATGACCGGCATGCCCTGCGAATTCCCCGCGACGCTGCCCGGCGAGGAATCGGACACGTTCGTGCGCTTCGGAACCAACAACGCCTGGAACAGCGGCTTCTTCACCAACCCCTACGCCCAGCTGTGCCGCGGCTACGGCGACCAGTTCCGCGGCCACTTCACTTCGGCGCTGACCGTCAACCAGAACCTCGACTTCATCACCAAGGGCTTGAGCGCAACGGGCATGGCGACCTTCTACAACCGCGTCTACTCGGCCGTCTACCGTTCGTTCACGCCGTTCATGTACCAGCTGACCGACTACAATATCGACGAGGCGGGCAATTACAGCTACACCAGCAACTCGACCAACACCGGAACCACCTACCTGGGCACGACGCGCGGCAAGGACGGTTACCGCGAGCTGGCGTTCCAGGCCAAGATCGACTACGCCCGCACGTTCGGCAAACACGATGTCGGAGCGACGATCGTCTACATGCAGAAGGAGCGCAACATGAACATCTCGGACGAGCAGGAGTACGCCGCGCTGCCCTACCGCCAGCAGGGACTCGCCGGGCGCGTCACCTACGGCTTCGACAAACGCTACCTGTTCGAAGCCAACTTCGGCTACAACGGCTCGGAGAACTTCGCCGCGGGCAAACGTTTCGGATTCTTCCCGTCGGTGGCCGTGGGCTGGGTGATTTCGAACGAGCCGTTCTGGAAGGGGATCAAGGAACAGGTCAACCTGTTCAAACTCCGCGCTTCGTACGGGCTGGTCGGCAACGACGTGATCTCGAAGGATTATGCGGACCGCTTCCCCTACCTCACGACCGTCGACATGGGACAGGGCTACGACGTCTATATCGGCAACAACTTCGAGCGTAAGTACGGTCCCATCCTCTCCGTCTACGGCAACCCCAACGCCACGTGGGAGGAGAGCCGCAAACTCGACATCGGCGTGGAGATCGGCCTGTTCGACAGCCTGAACATCATCTTCGACTGGTTCAAGGAGAAACGCTCGGGCATCTTCATGCAGCGCACGTCGCTGCCCTCGACCTTCGGCATGTCGGGCATCACGCCGTGGGCCAACATCGGCAAGGTCGACAACAGCGGCGTCGACATCTCGGTCGACTACAACAAGGCCTTCTCGAAGGACCTGATCCTCTCGCTGCGCGGCACGTTCACCTACGCCCACAACGAGATCGTCGAAATGGACGAACCCAAATACAAATGGGCCTACCAGTACAAGGCCGGACATCCGATCAACTCGATCCAATGCCTGATCGCCGAAGGGCTTTTCAGGGACGAGGAAGAGATCGCCTCCTCGCCCTCGCAGGACATCTACGCCACGACCTACCCCATCCGCCCGGGCGACGTGAAATACCGCGACCTGAACGATGACAAGATCATCGACGACAACGACATGTGCTGGACGGGCAACCCGACCGTCCCGGAGATCATCTACGGATTCGGCTTTTCGCTCAAATACAAGGGATTCGACTGCTCGGCCTTCTTCCAGGGACAGGGCAAGGTGTCGATCCTCATGTACAACTACCACCCCTTCGCGACAGCCGCGACGCCCGGTTCGGGACTGATGCAGTGGATCGCCGACGAACACTGGAGCGAGGACGACCCCAATCCCAAGGCTCTCTACCCGCGCCTGTCGCCGCTGTGGAACAACAACAACACCAAGGCCAGCACGCTCTACGTGCGCAACGGCAAGATGCTGCGCCTGAAGACCGCCGAGATCGGCTACACCTACAAGAAAATGCGCGTCTACGTCTCGGGAACCAACCTGCTGACCTTCGCCCCGTTCAAGTACTGGGACCCCGAAAAGGGTTCGGGCAACGGCCTGGGATACCCGCTCCAGCGGACGTACAACCTCGGATTCCAGTTCAATTTCTAACCCAAACACAGCAAAAGACCATGAAAAAGATAATCTTCGCACTTTCACTGCTGCTGCTATGCTCCTGCTCCTACCTCGACGTGGTGCCCGAAGGCAAAGCCACCGAAGAGGATATCTGGAAAACGGAGGAGCAGGCCGAGAACTACCGCTACTACATGCAGACCTACATGCCCAACCTGATCGGGTACGACTGGTCGCCCGACCAGTTCGCCGGCGACGACTTCATCACCGGAGCGCGCGGCACGACCTACTATTTTTCGAGCAAGAGCCTGCTCTACGGCGAGGAGAACGCCAACCTGACCTATTTCGGCCGCTGGGCCCCGAACTGCACCAGCGGCGGCACGAACTACGACATCTACCGCGGCATACGCTACTGTTTCTACCTGCTGGACAACATCTACAAAGTTCCCGCAGTCTCGCAGGAAAACGCCGACCGCTACGCGGGCGAAGCGTGGTTCCTCGTGGGATATTACCACCAGTGCCTGCTCGAATACTACGGACCGATCGTACTGGTCAAGAAGTTCATTCCCATCGACGCGCCCGAATCGGAGATCCTCACTCCGCGGACGCCTTACGACGAGTGCGTGAAGTACATCGCCGAGTGTTACGACCGGGCCGCCGGGCTGCTGCCCGACGTGGTCGGCGAGTCCGAACTGGGACTTCCCACGAAAATGGCCGCGCTCAGCTACAAGGCCCGCCTGCTGCTCTACGCCGCCTCGCCGCTGGTCAACGGCAATCCCGACTACATAGGGTTCAACAACCCCGACGGCACGCCCCTGATGAGCACGACCTACGATCCGGAAAAGTGGAAACGGGCGCTGGACGCGGCAGCGGCGGCGATCGCCCTCGCGGACGAGATCAATCCCGACACGAAAAAGCCGAAATACGACCTCTACACCTCGGCCGATTCGAGCCTGCCCGACGACGAACGCGGCCGCAAGAACTACCACGACACCTTCGTCGAAGAGCCTTGGAACGGAGCCGAATTCATCCTGGCCAAAGGCGCGCAGAGCGGCATTCAGGCTTTGCAGCGCTACGGCGGACCGCGTTCGATCAAGGGCAACATGTCGAAAGGCTGGAAAACGACTCTCGTGCCGACGATGGAGGCCGTCGAGATGTACTACACCAAGAACGGGCTGCCGCTCGACGTCGACCCGCTGACCAAGGACGAGGACCTGTACAGCGTCGCCCCGGGCGACAACACCGCCCGCCTGCACCGCAACCGCGAACCCCGCTTCTACGCCTCGATCGGTTTCGACCGCGGCACGTTCGAGATCGACGACAAAATCCTCACGCTCCAGCTCCGCGGCGGCGAACTGCACGGCTCGACGCTCAAGGAGACCGACGAATACCAGAGCTGCACGGGTTACCTCTGCCAGAAATGGATTCACAAATCGAGCACCTACAACCAGTCGAAGAACTCCTACAACTACCGCAAATACGCCTATCCCTACCTGCGGCTTCCGGAACTGTTCTACAACTACGCCGAAGCGGACTTCGAATACAACGGGTCGTTGAGCCCCTTGAGCCTCGAATACCTCAACCGGGTGCGCAAACGCTGCGGGCTGCCCCGCTTCCAGGATTCGTGGGCCTTGGTGGGCGGCATTCCCTCGGGCAGCGAACTGCGCAAGGTGCTGCACCAGGAGCGTTCGATCGAATTCCTGTTCGAAGGACGCCGTTTCCACGACCTGCGCCGCTGGAAGGAGGCTCCCGAGGTGATGAACAAGGAACCCCGCTCGTGGAACCGGGACGGAAAGACCCAGGAGGATTTCTACCAGGTGATCCCGGCCAATCAGGGAGGCCGCGTCCGCGTCTTCGAAGCGCCGAAGAGCTACTGGCTGGCCATTCCCATGAGCCAGATCAACAAGAATCCCAACCTGGTGCAGAACCCCGGCTATTAACCCATTGTCACACGCCAAACAACAAGATAAAGAGATGAAAAAACTGCTCTGTTCAATACTCGTCGGCCTGGCCGCACTGTCCGTAACGGGATGCGACGACGACGAAGTGAAAACCCCCGACTTCGCCGTATCGACGGCCCAATGGACCTTCTCCCAACAGGAAGGCATGCAGCGCATGATCGTATCGGCCCCCGGCGCATGGACGCTGACCGGCATTCCCGACTGGATGACCGTGACGCCCGCGGAGGCGGCCGGTCCCTGCGAGATCACGATGACCTACACGACCAACGAAACGGGCGCACCCCGCAAAGCCACGCTGACCGTCACCTGCGGGAACGAAACACGCACCATCGGCGTGGAGCAGGAAACTGTCGTTCCGGAATCTGCGGCCGGCAAAGGCCGCAGGTAACCGCCCGCCACGACCCGTAACCAGAAAAAATGTCACAAATTCATACTGCTGTGACATTTTTTTATGCCTTCCGCGTTCGTTTGCTCCGTTAAAATAATTACTTTTGTAAAAATTCACGAAAGCATTCGCAATCTCTTTCCTTTGTAAAACGAAACTTCCCGTTTTACAAAGAGGACGAACCGGGTGATTTTCGGACACGACAACCGCCAATCAAGAAACCTCTAATATTGAACTTATGAAATCGAACCCAAGCCGCACCCTGTTCCGCACGCTCTTCGCGACAGGCCTCC
>OGUL01002062.1_pt1 | contig 14749 bp, 7 predicted proteins | sample 1553651 | NCBI WGS metagenome assembly OGUL01 (sample SAMEA2580048, study PRJEB22360) | human gut metagenome | biome: human gut; feature: human-associated habitat; material: faeces | place: Denmark | collected 2008/2010
TAGCTTCTTTTGTAACCTTTCCGTTATCCCAGGAATGTTCTCCTAATGGATTACTCAATGTAACATCTTTTGTTTTTCCACAAACGCTGCATTTATAATGCTGAATTTCTCCAATGCCACAAGTTGCAGGTGTGGTTGATTCTAAAATCCATTTATGATCTGTTTTCGCGATCGTTTCAATGTCTAATTCATTGCATACCTTACATCTTCTTTGTTTTACTCCATATTTCTTACAGGTAGGCTGGTTTGTAATGGTCCATTCTCCCCAGGTATGTTCCGAAAGTTTTGGGATTGTTTTACCACTTTCTAATTTTTTGTTACATACACTACAATAGACATCTCCCGTATAACCTGCAGCTCCACAAGTTGCTTCCTTTTGATTTCTTAATTCTCTTGTGTGATCTGTGATCGGGAGTTTTCTTTGGATTTTTTGCCCACAATTTTTACAGATATAATTTGCAATTCCAGTAGAGATACAAGTTGCAGGTTTTACGATCTGTTCTTCATAATCATGTTTTGCCAGTGGAATTTCTTCTGTTTTTGTCTCGCCACAACGGCTGCAAGTATATGTCTTTACACCTTTTTCTGTACAGGTTGCTTCCTTTGTTACGACTCCTTCATTCCAAGAATGCCCAAGAGCTGGGTTGGTTTCGACCTGTTTCTTTTTATCACAAACATATCCGTCATAAGCATCTGTTCTGGTACATTTATAAGTTGTGATTTCTGGCTCTGTACACGTTTGCTTCTGTGTAACAGTTCCTTCTTTTTCCCATATATGTCCTAAAGCATCTTTTGTTTTTACCCATTCCGTGTAAAGACATCCTTTATTTGCACATCGATATTTAATTTGTCCTGGAGTTTCACATGTTACATCTCTTCCTCCAGATTCATACAACTTATGATTTCCTTTGCACACGGAATGTTCTTTCAGGTAATCATCCTGAGAGATGTTTTTATAGGCATCTTCAATTGTAGTATTGTCTGGTGTATATAACGTAAAGAAGTATTTCTGACCATATAATACTTCACTTCCCGGTTCTCCATCCTCTTTAAAATCAGCATTTGTTGGATCAGCATAATAATAAATTCCATCAATTTCTACAAGATTCCATGCATGTCGAACTCGATTATCGTTTGATATACCATCATCAAATAAAGTTTTTAATCCTGCTGCATTTGCCATGTAATAAAAAACACTGGCATATCCATCACAAACAGAATAGCCATCAAGGACCGCACCCGTCAAATCGTGAGGGTACTTTGTTCCAGGTGTCATGGATGAATTATCTCGTACTGCATAGTAATCATCATATTTCACATGAGATGTGATCCAGTAAGTGATTGCCTTAAATTTTTCATAATCAGATTTTACTTCAAGATTCATAGAAGAGATTACCTTATCCAATTTTTCTACAGTCTGATGATATCGCTCACTCATATCACGATAACCACCACTGCCATCATAATATCCTTTATATGTTCCATTTGCATAGGATGTGCGAAGGGCATCTCCATCTTCTGAATAAACTTCTCCGCCGCATCGTTGCATGGATACTAACGTGTATCCTTCATCTGCTTTACCGGTATCTTCGCGAATTACTTTTTGAATATCCTTGTCAAATTGATTATTTTCAATCTTTTCAACTTTTTCACCAGTTTTAATTTCCATTGGAATTTTTAGTGAAAATTTATCATACTTGTCTTCCAGATAAATCTTTTTTGCCATAGTTCCAATGTCTTTGACTGCCTCATCATAAGATGTATATACGTAAGTCTTATCGGTTGTACATTGGACATCGCCATATTTATCATATTGATAATAAAATCCAGAAACACTGGAATCAGCCAATTTTTCAGTTGTTGTATTTTCTGCTGCATACACATAAACTTGTGGATTTGAAACAATACCTGTTGTGGCTGTTGCAGCAGATAGTGTCATTGCTAATGCAGCTGTGATTATTTTTCTTTTTTTCATAGTTGTTTTCCTTTCTTGTTTTTTATTATATCACAAATATGAGAGATTTTTAGAAAAACAAAATTCACATATAAAAAAACCGACAGCATTTATGCCATCGGCTTTTCTGTTTAATTTTGATATTTCCTTTTTAATACGAAATATGCTGCGATCAAGATCAATACAGATCCACCAATTAGTGGCAGATATGTTTTGATGTTACGAAATCCACCCGTAGATGGTAATTTTAATCTAGCATCATTCTTAATTTCATATGTCAAATGATAGAAATAATAATTATTTCCCTGCTTGATCGCTTTGCTCGTATCAATATTTTCTTTATCCACCTCAGTTTGTGTTACTGTCAGTGGAATTGTTACAGCAAGCGGTTCTTTTAATAGAGTATTTCCAGCTTTTGTTTTTGTCTCAACAATCTTATAAGTATCTGGGATTAATCCATCAAATTTGATCTCGCCACTGTTGTTTGTTGTATCGCTAGCGATTTCATTTCCATCACTGTCATAAATCGTAAATTCAACACCTTTTAACACCTGTCCATTGGAATCCTTTTTGATCAATTTTACAGATCCTCTGATCATCTGGTTTAAGAAAGTTGCATTTGATGTTAATTTTGCATTTCCCAAAGTTCCTTCTGGCCCGATCTTAAATGTTACCGTTCCAGCTTTTGAATCAACTTCTGCATTTGCATCATCGGATGTTACTGCTAACTGCTTAAAATACTTTTCTCCACCACTTTCACTACAAGTGTATGTTCCATAGATCAGATCATCAAATGTTGTAGAAAGTCTTATTTTTTCTCCCGGATGCGCTTTCATCTGTTTTTCAACTTCATTTTTGCTGAATTCCACGTCTTTTTTGTAAGTATGTTTCTTACCATACACATCTTTTCCCGTGAGCGTAAATGTGAATTTTGCATTTCCAATATCCATATTTAAGTTTAATGGATCCAGTTCTTTCGTAACCGTGATAGAACCAGGTTTGGATTCTTCATGAGTATTTGTTGCAATGGTCAGATCTGGATCATCTTTATCAGTTGTGTAAGATGTTTTGTAACCAATCTGACTTTCTCCAGTAACCACACCTTCTTTTACTTCTTCCCATTGATAAGTGATCTCTTTTCCATGATCTTTCTTTGGAAGCAGCTTTGATTCTGCTTTCCATCCATTCTGATCGGTTAATGTAACAGTATCGACAACTTCCCCATTTCCTAATAGATGGAATGTAACAGATTCTGGACGAATACCATCTATATCGTTGTTATCATCCCATTTTTTCATAATGGATTTTGTAATTGAATCTGGAGTATGTGTATTGGTAATATCGGTTGTGATCGTTGTAATATCCGTAGATTTATCTGTATCTTCTTTAACTTCATAAGCAGCCTCATATCCACTTTTTGTATTTCCATTGATCGTAGAAGTTGATTCTTCCTTTACCTCATAATCATATTTTTCACCTGTAGAATCATACTTTTCAAGACCATTAAATTCTGTTGTCCAATGATTATTTGCATTTAATGTGTCGTGGTAATCTGTTTTTGTTCCATTTCTGTAAACTCTTACAGCTACAGAATCGGGACGGATACCATCACTATCATCGGAATCATTCCAGTTTTTCTTGACAACGATTTTCATTTTTCCACCTTTATCATATTTATTTGTATAAGATAAAGTATAAGTGTTATTATTCCAGTCTCCAGTATCTTTGCTAACTCTGGTATAACCATCTGCATTGCACACTTCGCTGAAAGTATAGTTATTTCTTTCATCTTTCTTAATGTCTGTCTGCATCTGCCAGTCATTCTCTTTGTTTAATACATAATTTTTTACTTCATGTGTATTCTTGTTTTCTGCTTTGATGGTCACTGTAACAGGTCTTGTATTCATGGAATTATTATCATCAATCCAATACTTTTTCACCTGAATATAATCAGATTTCTTATTTACAAAAGTATCAGAATCATGTTTGTAAGTTGTCTTTGCATCATCTGTATTGTTTAGTGATGCTATATCATGAACAAAATCTGTAGATGTATTGTTTAAAACTTCTCCACTAAACGATAATGTTTTGTCTGATTTGATATATCCAAGAGGAGCTTCGACTTCTTCTACCGTATACATTTCTTTTCCAACCCCATCTTTTGCATAAATACCAGTTGGCAGTCCGAAAAATTCCAGATAACCAAACTGATCATCTCCAGAAAGTGTCGTTGCGATCGTATCACCTTTTTTGAAGATTGTTTTTCCATTTCTGTCAACGATCTCACACGCTGCTTTTAATGCAAATTTTGCATTTGGAAGCATATCTCCTTTTTCATCTGTTTTGATAAACTGAATACTGTATTTTTGTAGAGTATCTGTTACGTCAAGATTGATATCAATATGTTTTGCTGTATCTAAAGATACATCGCTTGTATCATTTGGATCAATCACTTTAACTGTCGTTTCGATCGTTCCATATTTTTGATATTTTGTTCCGGACTTAAAGTTGATCTGTATCTTCTGATTTCCAGACATATCTGCGTAAGTTGGATTAAAACTAACATCATCATCTGTCACATCGCTAAGTTCCTGCGCTCCATTGTCATCGAACAACATTGTAAAGTCAAAATCTTCTGCTTTATACCGTTCATTTAACATAAAGTCTTTTTTAGCGATCGCTGTAATCTCCTGACCTTTTGGCGCTACATAATCATCTGTAAGCTGTAATTTCTGATCCTGCGTATAAGTTGTCTTTAACTGAGAACATCCATAGAACATTTTACTCGTATCTTCAACATTTGAAGTATTAAAACTAGAAAGGTCTAATTCTTTCAATTCTGTACAAGCTGCGAACATTTCAGACATATCAACTACATTTGATGTATCAACATTATCAAATTGTATTTCTTCTAAAGATGCACAATTTAAGAACATCTTACTTGATACAGCATTGAAATAAATCACCTGCCCAGCTCTTTGACTGGAAATGTAAACTGTTTTGTTATCTTCCCATAAAAGAATGCTTCCATTTTGATTTTCAGATACATCTTTCGTTTGCGTTCCATCTGGAGCTTTTTCCCAAGTGAAAATCACTTTTGTTGCATCTTTTAACTCTTCATTTAATTTTTCTCCTGTTTCCAAAACATAAAGCCCTGTTGATGGACTTGCATCGTCACTGCCCATTGGTTTTTCAATATCTGCTGAATTATCATTTTTCCGAATATCATTCATATTGGAAGCTTTTGTATCCCAATTGATGATAACATCATGTTCTTCAGTATCGATTGTATAACCTTTTGGTCCAGAGATCTCTTTTACATAATAATGTCCTTGGTAGAAATCTGTTGTTTCTTCTCCATCTTCACCAGTTCTTGAGAATTTGATCTCTCCAGCTTTTGATGTTGTTTTTGTATCAATCTGCTTTCCAGCTTTCCATACGACTGTACCATCATCTTTTACGATGTCTTCTTTTGCAAATAATCCATAAACTGCACCAGTGATATTGTCATTTTCATAAACAAATCCCTGATCATCTTCATGTCCTGTTAAAAATTCACCAGTTTTCTTTAAAGAAATAGATCCCATAACCGGAGTATCTGTTTCTTTGATCGTATATTTTCCATTTCCGGCATTGTCATATACGATCTTTACGCTGTCATCTTTTTCACTTAAAGTAAATGTTTTTTCTTCCGCGCCATCCAGATTGTATCCATCAGGAGCAGTCGTTTCTTTGATCGTATAAGTACCATAAGGAAGTTTACAAGATGCCTTTCCATCTCCATTGACACCTGTAGTCAATGTTGCTACCTGATTTTTTTCGCTGTCATAGATCTTGTACACAGCACCATTTAATAACTTCTTTGTTTCAGAAGAACGTTTTACAAGTTCGATCTCAATGTCTTTTGCAACATCTTCATAAGTGAAATTGATCGTTTTGTTCTTGTTGTCCTTTGTTAAAACAATGTCTTGATCATCGATCCACTCATGCTTATCCTGTTCTCTGGTGCATCCATTTTCACCAGCTACCTGATGAAGGATATAAGCACCTAAAGCTACTTTTTCAGATGTTTTTGCTTTTCCATCTTTGCCGATCGTTAATGTTTCTACAACGCGGCCATCTGGTTCTTTTAACTCAAATTTTGCACCTTCTTCTGGAGCAGTTTCATTTGCTGCGATCTGTTTATTCTTATGAATCTCAATCCATCCTGAATCAGAATATGGATCCTGTGCCCTAAATTCATAAACATCCTGTCCATCTTCTATTTTTGGATCATGGTCTTTGGAATAATAGATATCTGCAAGGTCATAATTTTCAGCACCCTTTGTCTGGATCACAACGAATCCATCTTTTTTATGATATTTATCCAATAGCACAGCTGCTTTTCCTTCAGAATCTGTAACAACTTCTCCAAGTATTGCCTTTTTATCTAAAGAATTGATATATGCGATTCTTTTTTCAGAATTACCAAGGTTCTGTTTTTCAATATCTTTTGCATATTTTGCATCTAATACTGTAAATGCAGCTCCAACCTCAGGTTTGCTGATCTTATTCTTTGCCATGGTTTTGATAATACGGAGTTTTGGACTACCCATATTCTCTTTTTCATATTCATGCTTTGAGTGATCACCATCATTGATCGTTACATCGAAATCTTTACAATATTTATAATTCTCTGTACCTTTGATCTGATGCACCGTATATGTTCCAGGCTGTAATTCCTTTGATTCCGCATATCCTTCTTTATTTGTTGTTAATGTCTCCACAACTTTCTTTGTTGCTTTGTCAATAATCTGGAATTGAGCTCCTTCTTCTTCTTTTTTCTGATAAGTATCTGTTTCCTTATCTGAGATGTTAATCGTTTTTGTGATCGCAATACAGGCTTTCTGTTTCCTGTTATATGCTTCAAAATGATAGATCGGAATCTCATTTTCATCAGAGCCTTCAATGGTCTTATACATATCTGTTGCCATTTCATACCCGACTTTTCCTTTTGTCTGATGGATATAATAAGATCCATATGGAAGCTCTTTTGTTGTTGCAACTCCATCATCATCTGTGATGATCGTATCAACAAGCTTCTTATTTTTATTTCGGACTTCAAACTCTGCAGCAGGTTCTGGAACTTTTTCATCTCCATCCTGATAATACTTTGTAATACTTAATTTTCCAGTATATACTTGTTCATTTGCAGGGACTGTTTTATCATCGTTGTTTAAGACTACTTCGACTTCTTCACTGCTGACCTTAAATCCTCTTGGAGCTTTGATCTCTTTTAAATAATAGTTTCCAGGATGAAGATCACCAGAACTTCCATTTCCCGCATCATCTGTTGTGATCTGTCCAACTTCTGTCCCAGCTTTATAAAGAACTGTTTTATTATCAGAACTTAAAATATCTTCTTTTGCATAAATGCCATAAATTGCACCTTTATAAGAAGCTTCTACACCAAGATCCTTTGAATCGGACTGTTTATGAAGATGAATATGAACTGGATTCCATGTATTTGAGACATCAGAAAACTTTAATTTTGTTTTCTTTCCTTTACCCTCTTGTTTTGTTTGAGAAGTATCATTCAAAAGATGCCCAAAAGGAGGATCTGCTTCTTTGACACTCCACACATGAGTTTCATTCATCTTGCTATTGATATAATCGGATACTTTTTTCTTTGCTTCTTTTAACGCTGCTTTTTTAGCTTTTGCTTCAGAATCATACCATCCATTTTTTGTGGCCTTGGCCTGCTGGTCATGAGATAATGATTTCCAGTTCGTTACATAAGTTTTATTGCCTGAATACAATTTTCCACTATTGATCATTCTGGAATAGGTAAAACTTGCGACACCTTCATCATTGGTCATTGCTTTTCCCATGTATACATTATCACAATAAAATAAGAAAGTTGCGCCTGCTAAAGTTGCGCCTGTATCAGCATCTCTCTTTTTTACACTAACCTGAATCTCTTTTGGCTTTGTGTCCTGATAAAATTCTTTCAGGCTTTTATGTTTTGGATGTTCATGAGGAGAACTAGCATCTAACCGATATAATTTCTGGTGAGAATTGTGCTTCTTCCCCTTCACACATTTTTTAACATTATAATAATAAATGGTTCCTTCTGGATAGCTATCATTTATTTTTTTGCAAAATTTCTTTGCATCTGAAGTTGAATATCCGCTATCAAGATTTTTCCCTGCCTGATATACAACGGTCTGCTTGCTTTTTCCTTTTCCACATGCCCAAATATAAGCTTGTGTTAAAGCAAATGCTTTATTATTCTTTGAACTGTTCTCATAATATGTTAAAGCTTTTGCAATGGACTGGTCTTTATAAGTTACTGCATTTGCGGTCTTATATTCAACAGTATCTCCATTACACATGCTTTTTCCAGAATCAAGACAAAATGTCTGATGACTTCCTGCAGAAATCTTCCATAATCCTTCGCTCATAGGACGATTGAGTTCACTGATCTTAAAACTGTTTCTTTCTTTGCTCATTTTTACGGTTGCTGTTCCGCTACTTGCTTTCACATCTGCTGTTGGAACGATACTTCCCAACCCTGTTAAGGTAGATGAACATGCAGTAAACAGAGATAAGATCATGGCACTGGATCGTTTGAATGCTTTCATCATCTTATGTTTCATGAACTTTTCCTCCTCTTCCATATAATCATAAGATATTTATCAGCAGCAGGAATTGACTCCCACTGCTGTTTTTTTAATCTTCTTTTTTGTATCGGTCCGTAAAATATCCCGGATCATTTTCTTTATCAATCTTTGCTGCTTTTGAATCATACATTCCTTGATCATATTCTGTTCCATTTCCACCAGTGATATTTACATCACCGAAAAACATCTTGTCATCATGTATGATATTTTTTGTTTCGAATGATCCGTCTGTTTTTCTCCAGATCGCATATAGATTACAAGTTTCACCAGGTTCACAAAGATCTTTTACCTCTGCTCCATTTGTATATTTCGGAATAACCTTATATCTATCAAGTTCTTCTTCCGGAGCCCAGCCCATAAAGGTATATCCTGGACGTTCAAATACATTTTCTGGTAGATTTGTCGTCTTATTATATGGCAAATTTCGGGTATAATCGGTAGCAGATGATCCATTTCCATGGAACTTCACTTCATAATTATCCTTTTCCCAGACTGCGTATAACGTAATATCATCCGCTTTATCATAAGTAAATGAGGCCCCATTCTGATAGTCTACAGAAGATCCATCGTTTTTCAGGCTCCATCCTAAAAACTTATATCCTTTTCTTGTAAATTTGTTTTGACTCAAAGTTACAGTCTTATTATAAGTCGCAGAAGTTTCACTCATATCTCCGTCACCATCGCCTGCATCATACGAAATGCTATATGTATTTGCTGTCCATTGGGCAGCTACAGTATAGTTGCCTCCACAAACAATATCATTCGTATCTACCCAGTCACCGCTTCCGTTATTTTTTCTCCATCCATCAAACGTATATCCCGTGCGTTCTGTTGATGGAAATGAAAATTTATCTCCATCTGTAAAATACCACGTATCTCCATGATTCGTTCCACCATTCGTATTATAATAAACGCTTCTAGATGGTTTTTGTAATCCTAAATGAACTGCTGTATTCCATACTTTATGATATTTTCCTTTATAATTATATGTGCAGATTCCTACAGCATAAATCGACATCTCAACGCTAACAGTGACCTTTCGTCCTTCCGCACCATGCCAAGATTGGGATTGAAAATCGCTGGAAGCTTTTTGGTATTTTGGACTTAAATAATCTGCGCTAACTGAATCTGCTGACTCCCAAGAATACTCTTCATGTTCAGGTTGCCAATATTCAACATTAAATTTAATTCTCGTATAATTTCCACTACCATTTGCGGATGTTGTTACTGTTTGAGTTGGAACATTTGCAGAATAAACGCCTGATCTTTCTCCATCTTTACGTTTCACAGTAATATTATGTCCACTATTGTTGAATTTGTCTTGACTCATCTTTTTTCCAGAATAAAAAAATTCAACATTGATCCATTCTTCTTTATTATTTGGACCATGAATGATCACATCTGCATAACCCTTACTAAGAGTCGTTGATTTACTTTCTGTTCCATGCTCATATGCATAAGCATTTTGCATCTGATACCATGTTAATGCAGCAGCAAAAGATATTACAGTAATCAAAGTAGCGACTATTTTCCCTCTTTTTTTTATTTTCTTCTTCAATTGTTTTCACCTCCTTCTTCTTAAGATCATTCCAAATCCAACCAGACAGATCATGAATAATCCAATATATCTCATAAAAATTTCTTTTTCGATATCCTTTTCTGAAGAAAGGAATGATGTTTTTTTTGTTTTTTTCTTTATTTTTTGTCCATGGTCCCGAACACAATAGACAAGATAACGATATTTTCCATGCCCACGATATGGATGACACGTTAATAAAGTGATCATGTCTTTTCCTTTTTGTATCTTGATCTTATCCGTATCATATGGATCGATGATCTGAATCTTCTGAACCCGATACTTCATTTTCTTCCATGGATTTCGAAGATATACTTTATCTCCGATCTTTAATCGTTCGATATCTCTGAAATATGGAATTCCTTGATATCCACGATGTGCTGCGATCACACAATTGCCATTCACTTGACCTAAAGGAAGTGATGTTTGTCCCATGATCGCAGCTCCTCTTCTTAAATTCTCCATTGTTGCACCAAGATACAACGGTAATTTTACTTTCATTTTAGGAATCTGGACATAACCAAAAGTTTTTTGTCCTTTTGTTAATTTAATAGGGGCTGATCGATAACTCCATACATCTTTTAATTCATTTTGCCCACTTTCATAAATTTTTTGATTATATTCTGATGCTTTCTGATATAATTGAGCTTTTTTCTTTTTCGGATATTTCTGAATATCTGTTATTACTTTATCTGATCGGATATCATCAAAAGCTGAACTGATCTCAGGATAAAGAAAACATAAAATACTGAACACGATCAATATACAACCGATGATATTAAATATTTTTTTTCTCATTTTTCTTTCCTTTCATTTTGGAAAAGCAATTTCGAACAATTACAATTCCAATGACGATCAATATTCCGATCATGATCGCTTTTCGATAAATATCCATCCATTGAGAATGATGTACTCTGGCTTTTATATGCTCATCTTTTTTATGATAAGTTGTGCGTACACCACGAACCAGTAATCGATGATCATTGACTCCATATGGAGTACAGGTTACAAGTGTTACATAATCTTTTCCATTAATGATCTGAAGTTTTTTTGTATCTTCAGGCAGAACAATAGAAATTTGATCCACTTGATATGCCAGTGTTTTATCTAATACATGTATGAAAAAGTAATCACCTTTTTTCATTTCTGTTAAATCCGTAAATAATTTTGCGAAACTTAATCCTGTATGACCCGTTAGAATACTATGTGTACTTTTTCCTCCAACTGGCAGGGAGGACGCTGCGAGATGTCCAACACCTTTTTCCAAGATCTCTGCTTCTGTTCCGTGATAAATCGGAAGATTTATGTTGATACATGGAACATTCAAATATCCCATGACCCCGGAACGATCCAGATTCAAAATATTGTTATATGCAGCAGTTTCCCCGTCTGTTTTCTTTGCTTTAAAAGGGTCTGTCAACTCTACGGTCGAACGTGTTAAAAGTTCATTATATCTTTCTGCTTTTTGAATTTCCTGTTCTTTCTTTTTCTGATCATATGTTTTTTCAGATTGTTGATATGTCTTGATCGTAGATCCAGCGCTTTTCTCAAAAAGATAATTGCTGAAAAACGGATATGACAATAAACTAAATCCAAATAGGATGATCAGAATTGAAATGATCTTTTCTCTCATATCTCACCTGCATGATAGCAGAGACAATGTTACTGAACTTTTCTCTGTCCCTGATTCTTCTTTACAATAAGGACCCCGCATCCAGCAACGACAACTCCTGCAATGATCAGAAGATAGCTTCCTGCTCCACCTGTCATTGGCAGCATAAACTGTTTCTGGTTTGTGATTTCCATATCAACATATGCATTTGTAGATTCATCCTGAGAACTCATATGAGCCTTTGTATCATCTACAACGGATGACGCATTGATCGTCTGAACGATCACATCATTCGCTAATTCTGCACCATTTGAAATACCATCATTTGCAGTAGAATCATCCCCAGTTTTACTCTGAATTCCTGTAATATTTGCTTCTGTTGGTGTGATATTTGCCTTTGTAGATGTAATATCTACGATCACTTCTTTTTTCAATAATGTGTAACCTGCATCGGAATGTGTTTCTGTAAATCCATATTTATCAGCTTCAATTCCGTTGATCACAAGCTGTCCATCAGCGTTAGGGCTAAACTGTGTAGCTCCTTCTTCTGTTGCAGATTTACCTGTTACCTGATAAATTCCATCACGATCAGCTTTTCCGATTAAATAATAATTATCTTCTTTGTTACGGACTACAAACTTAACTTTTGTTGCATCTCCTTTGTTGTCAGAAAATTTCTTTGTCAGATTGTATCCATAAGAATAAACAATACATTTATCCTTTAAGATATCCCAGTAATCTGTAGAAGTTCTCTTCCATGTCAGAGATACATCATTTGGATTACCTTTATCTCCAAGAACGACAGTATCATTAGTGTTTACGTCTGCTGTGTAATAAACAACGATGTATTTGTCAGAATATTTTTTATTTAACTCGTTTAGTCCGGATTTTGTCATCTCAATCTTCATTGTAGAATCATCTCCAGATTTTCCATAAGTTGTTGTGAATTTTGGATCATTATCAGAGCTCTTCCATACAGCAAGTGCTCCACTTTGATCTACATTATTTACATTTGTTGTATCAACAGCATCTTTATTATCATAAATAGCGATAACGGCATTCTTGTTATATGTCATACCTTTTGCCATTGTGTCATTAAATGTATAAGTAGACAGATAAGTGGTAGAAGATGTGATATGTGGTAATTTTGAGATAAACTGATAATCGAGCTTTTCAGCTTTGGAAGCTGTCACAGTACTCTGATATTTATATTCATCTCTTGCTTTTGTGAATGTTTCTAATGAATCTGCATTTGCTGTTGTTACATTATCCTGATCAGGATTGTTTCGAACTCTTTTATCAAGAGTTGGCACGCCTGTTTCATTTTTAGGATAGCATACAACGTCATAGAACCAATCATCACCTTCAGCATCTGTAGATGGTAACTGAACAAACCAAGGATTTGTTGTATAAGTTACATCTTCTGGGACTTTTGTTTCAACGATCAGATAAAGGCCTAATGGCAGTTTATCTTTTTTTGTTACACCTTTTGCATCTGTCAGATCCATAGCTGTTCCGCTTTTTCCCATATAAGATTCCAGTTTATCTTTTGTAACTGTGTTATCTTCTAAAGCTTCAGCTAATTTCTGATTGATGATCTGAGATGTAAAGTAAACTTTACTTCCTTCTGTTTTTGCAGCGTCATCACTGGATAATCCAATGATCTTCTGCAGTTCATCTGGAAGTTCATAGATCATCTGAACTTTTCCGTTTTCACTTTGCTGTTCCACATCACCTACTCGCAGATAGCTAAATTCTACGCCTTTGATCGCGTATTTTTTTAAAGCATCCTCTGCTTTCTGATCCTGTTTCCCTGTTGAGGTAAACTGATTCAGGTCCACACCATTTTTTTCTGCAGCTGTCATATCATATTTGTGGATCGTTAAAGACCCTGTTCTGGTTGAATCAATGACATCTGATTGTGCTGCAAAAGCGGGAACTGTTGGTACAGCAGCCATTGCAACTGCCATACATGTGTACATAACTTTTTTAAATACCTTTTTTAAACCCATATTTTTTCTTCGATAGCCCTTTCGGCTATCTCCTCCTTTCTTAAAAGATACTTACACTATAAATATGAAAGTTTTCGGCAAAAAAAATCATGCTTTGGAGTATTTTTTATCCCCTACTTCAAATATGAGAGATATGAGAAAAAAAATATTTTCACATATAAAAAAACAGGCCATTTCTGACCTGTTCCTTCTTGTTGTCTTATACCAAAATGTTTCCATTCGGATCTGCTGGTTTAATTAGAGCGAGAATTGCTACAACTACACCAATGATGCATGGAATTCCTGTCCAGAAAAACAGAACACAAGCAATTGCTTTTCCAAACTTTCTAGAGTAGAAATATTGAGCTCCAAACGATCCAAGGAGAAATGCAAATAGGCAATATGCAATCTTGTTGACAATCTTTTTTCCTTCTGTTGCAACATACTCTCCTGTATGTATACTGTTCGTCATATTGATATTGATCCCGCCATTTGCAGCATTGGATGTTTCTTTTCTCCTTGTTACGATGATCTGGTCTTTATCTTCAAAAACATCTACTAAGTCTTCAAGTTTTGGTGTAAAATCCAGATCACATCTTCTAACTTCCTTAATTGTTCCATTATCCATTCCGATCGTAATGATCTCTTCTGTGATCTTAATTATTTTTCCCTTTGTCATATTTCTTTTCCTTTCTATTTTCCTTTGATCGCACCACAGCTACATTCATAACCGACCAGTTCTTTCTTTGTAGATGCCTGCTGATCTACGACCCACATTTTAATTTTTTCATTATCTTTCTGTTCAGATTTTTCAATTGTTTTCTTTACAATCTTATGATTGATACAACTATGATCCCATCCACCGTTTTTCAAGTAATCATTGTAAGACATTTCATTCATTAATATTGCGTTCGTAGGCTCGTGACTTTAGTCGTGAGAGGAGAACGCAGAGAT
>OGUL01002065.1_pt1 | contig 14734 bp, 9 predicted proteins | sample 1553651 | NCBI WGS metagenome assembly OGUL01 (sample SAMEA2580048, study PRJEB22360) | human gut metagenome | biome: human gut; feature: human-associated habitat; material: faeces | place: Denmark | collected 2008/2010
AGCAGGTGGCGATGCTGCCGCTGTCGCCGGGCGTCTACCAGTTCGTGGACCGCTCGGGGACGATCATCTATGTGGGTAAGGCCAAGAGCCTGCGCAAGCGGGTGTCTTCGTACTTCGTGCAGTCGAAGGAGCACAGCGCGAAGGTGCGTGTGCTGGTGAAGCAGATCGTCGAGATCCGCCATATCGTCGTGGGGAGCGAGACCGACGCCCTGCTGCTGGAAAACTCGCTGATCAAGAGCCTTCAGCCGCGTTACAACATCCTGCTCAAGGACGACAAGACCTATCCGTGGATCGTCGTGCGGCGCGAGCACTTTCCCCGCGTGCAGTCGACGCGCATCCTGACGCGCGACGGGTCGCAGTATTTCGGCCCCTACGGATCGGTGATGATGCAGCGCAGCGTGCTCGACTTCATCCGCGAGGTGATCCCCCTGCGGACCTGCAAACTCAACCTCGCCCCGGAGTTGATCGCCAAAGATAAATATACGGTCTGCCTGCAATACCACCTGGGCAACTGCAAGGCCCCGTGCGTCGGGCGGCAGTCCGAGGAGGAGTATGCGCAGCTGGTCGGCATGGTCGTTTCGGTGCTGAAAGGCGACCTGCGTCCCGTGCGCCAATACCTCGAAGGGGAGATGGCGCGTGCGGCCGGGGAGCTGAAATTCGAGCTGGCGCAGCGGTACAAACAGCGGCTCGACGCCCTGGACAACTATGCCGGACGGTCGGTGATCGTCAGCGCGAAGATCGTCGACGTCGATGTTTTCTCGCTGCTGCCCGACGACGACGTGGCCTGGTGCAACTTCGTGCGCATCCGCCACGGTTCGGTCGTGGGCGTGCAGACCGTGAAACTCTCGACGGGCGTCGGGGGCGACGAGCGCGACATGCTGACGCTGGCCATCCAGCACATCGTCGAAAATATCGCCGGGGGCGAACTCTCCCGCGAGGTGATCGTGCCGCTGCTGCCCTCGACGACGCTGCTGTTCGAAGGCGTGACTTTCACGGTCCCGAAGCGCGGGGAGAAACTCGAATTGCTGGAATTCTCGCGGAAGAGCGCCCGCATCTACCGCGCCGAGCAGTTGAAAAACCTCGAAATCAAGAATCCCGAACGGTATACCGAGCGGCTGATGAATGCTGTTCAAAAGGAGCTGCGCCTCGACAGACAGCCGCGGCACATCGAATGCTTCGACAACTCCAACCTGCAGGGCGCTCATCCGGTGGCTTCGTGCGTGGTGTTCCGGGATGGAAAACCCTCCCGCAAGGAGTACCGTCATTTCAACATCAAGACCGTGACGGGGGCCGACGACTACGCCTCGATGCGGGAGGTCGTCTTCCGGCGTTATACGCGGCTGATGGCCGAAGGGGCCGAAATGCCCGACCTCATTATCGCCGACGGCGGAAAGGGGCAGATGGGCATCATTCACGAGGTACCGTGCGGAGCGGCTCGGGCTGGACATCCCCATTGCCGGACTGGCCAAGGACGACCGGCACCGCACCGCCGAACTGCTTTGCGGCTTTCCGCCCGTGCTGGTCGGCATCCGTCCCACTTCGCCCCTGTTCCACTTTTTGGCGCACATTCAGGAGGAGGTGCACCGTTTCGCCGTTTCCTTCCACCGGCAGAAACGCAGCAAGGCGTTTATCCACAGCGAACTGGAGCAGATCGAGGGGGTCGGGGACAAGACGGTCCAGACCCTGTTGCGCCATTTCCGCACGGTGGAAAAGGTCCGTGCGGCCAACATCGAAGAACTTTCGGCGCTGGTCGGGGCGGCAAAGGCGAAAAAAATCAGGGCCTTTTTCGAAAAATAGCCGTATTTTTTGAAAAGTTACGAAAATCACCTATCTTTGTCCACCCGATTCGCCGCGTAACGCTCGCGGAAATGCCCGGATGGCGGAATCGGTAGACGCGTTGGTCTCAAACACCAATGACAGCAATGTCGTGCCGGTTCGACCCCGGCTCCGGGTACATGGAAAATCGCTTAATTTGTTAATTATAGTAAGTTAAGCGATTTTTGTTTTGATGAAATTCCCCACGTTTTCCCCGCAGACAATTTTATCTTTTTGGAACGAAGTGTTAATGTATTACTGAATTTGACATTAAGGTATATAAAAAATGTAATAAATTCAGATTTTTATTATATTTGTCGCGTCAGGTATCTATTGCAATATGAATTCAAAAGTATTATTTTCTGCCGTGTATCTGTTGGCGGCAGTACCGTCATCTGCACAAACGGATGCCCCTTGGTTTTTGTCCGCTTCCGATTCGCTATGCGGAGTCCGTCTGACAGAGATTTGTGCGGCAAGAGGTAAAATTCCCCCCCCCCTCCCGAAAAAAATCTGAAATAATCGTCGCCGTCATCGACGGCGGGTTCGATGTTTCGCATACGGCTCTTGCGGATTTCATCTGGACCAATCCACGCGAACAGGCTGCTAACGGCCGTGATGACGATAAAAACGGCTATGTAGACGACATTCACGGCTGGAATTTCCTCGGCAATGCTGTTGGAGAGAGTCTTCGAAGGGCCGGCACGGAACCTTTCCGGGAATACAAACGGCTTCGGCCTCGCTTCAAGGACGCTGATACAAGCCGCCTTACTCTTTCGGCAAAGGCCGAATATGCCTATTATAAGCAGATGGAACGGGCCGCCCGGCTCGATACCTACATCAAATTTACCGAATATCAGCGTATTCGTTCCGATGCTTTCCGCATTTGCGATTCATTGATGCGCCTGAAATACGGTGATCGAGAAACAACGGTCGCCGCCGGCCCTTGTTTTGAATTGGCCCACCGGCCCGTGTGTCCCCTGCCTCTGTCGATTGCGGCTTCCACACCCGTTATGTTCACACCCGACATGCCGTGGCACGAAGCGCTGGAAAAGATCGACAGCGAATATCGTTTGTCCGCCGTACGTGTGGCCAGCCTCGATTCCCTGAATGACGATCCTCATATAAAATTGGGCAATCGCCCGGACGATTTCCGGAATTTCCGTTACGGAAACAATCTTATCGGCGACGATCCCTATCATGGGACGATGGTTGCCGGAGTGATTGCGGCGTGTGCGGCGACGGCCGGGGAGTTGCCGCGCCCGGTAAAGATCCTCTCCGTCCGTGCCATTCCCGAAGGCGATGAATACGACCGCGATGTAGCTGCGGCAATCCGTTATGCGGTGGATAACGGCGCAGAGGTGGTGAATATGAGTTTCGGCAAGTACCTATCGCCTCACCGGGATGAAGTACTGGCTGCGATGAAATATGCCCGGAGCAAGGACGTATTGCTGGTTATGGCCTCCGGCAACGACGGCGTCAATGTCGATGTCCGTCCGATATTTCCGACTTGCCGGGACACGAAAGGACGCCGTCTGGAAAACCAGATCGTCGTGGGGGCCTCGACGCCCGACGGACGGGTCGCTTCTTTCAGCAACTACGGAGCGGAAAATGTGGATCTGCTCGCCCCCGGAGAAAATGTACGATCGACCGCTCCCGAGGGCGGATACGATACGGCGCAGGGAACGAGTATCGCTGCGCCGATAGTTTCCGGTGTCGCAGCGGTCTTGCGGAGTTTCTATCCCGATCTTTCGGCTCGTGAGATACGGGAAATTCTGATTCGTACCGTTACGCATTTTCCGGCGGACGAGATGCCTGTTCCCGGGAAATCCGAAACTTCCCGCATGATCCAGGGGCGTCAGGTCTGTCTCGGTGGAGGGATTCTCAATGCGCAGGCGGCCATGAAAGAGGCGTCGAAAATCAGCAAATTCGGAGAGCGATGAAACGGTTGCTTGTATTTTTAACGGTATGGAGTCTTTATCCGCTCTGTGCTCAGGAATCCTATATGGCGCGGGCCGACCGCTTTTCGTCCGATTCGCTCGGTGGATTGATCCGTAACCAATATGTTTCGGTTCAGTGGATCGGCGAGGAGTGCCGTTGGTTCCATTATACGTCGGATGACGCCGATGCACGCCGTTATTGGTTGGTCGATACCCGCACCTGGCGGAAACGCCCGCTGTTCGACAGTTTCTCGATGACGCGGCAGTTGGCCGCATACGCCGATTCATCACGGATGCCGACCCCGAAGGAGTTACGGCTCTACGGCCTTGAATTCGATTCTTCCGATCCCCGCGGTTTTACGTTCGATTTCAATAAGCACCGGCTGCACTACGATGGCCGAAATGGCAAACTGAGCGAAAAGCCCCGGCAGGATGCTTCCCGCGGGAATCTTTTCTCGCGGGGCGACTATCGGCGCAGCTACTCCGCCGACAGCTCGTATTATGTTACGGCTGTCGGTCATGACCTCATGCTCTTTCGCGGAGATGGAAGCGACAGTGTACGGCTGACCCACGACGGGGAGCGCTATCATTCGTTCTCCACCGGCGGGAACAACGTCGTCGGGCCGGAGGCGCGCAGCTCCGCCATCGGCCGCTGGATGGGGAAAAGCCATTATTACCTGCTGGTGCGCGAAGACAAGCGCGAGGTGGAGGAGCTCACGCTGGTGGACAACCTCGCCCGACCGCGCCCCAAGGCTAAAAGCTACAAATTTCCCATGCCTGGCGATGAGCATGTCGTTCAATACGATGCCTGGCTGGTCGATGCCGACAGCATGTGCATTCGGAAACTCGACATCGCCCGCTGGCCCGATCAGAAAGTCGAAGTTCCCCGGTTCAGCATGATCGCTCATACGGACCGTTATGCCTGGCTCGTTAGTCGCAGCCGGACGTGCGACAGCGTGGAACTGTGCCGGGTCGATTTCGCGGCGCACCGTGTCGAGCCGATTATCCGCGAGGTGTGCAAACCGGCCCAGAATGACCAGCAATTTTGTTTCCATATCCTGAATGAAGGCCGCGATATCCTCTGGTGGTCGGAGCGAACGGGATACGGTCATTATTACCTGTACGATGGAAACGGACGCCTGCAAGGGGCCGTCACTTCGGGCGCATACGTCGCCGGAAAGATCGAACGTATCGATACGCTCGCCCGGACGATCGTCTACGAGGGTTACGGACGGGAACCGGGTGTCAATCCGCATTACCGCTTTTATTACAAAACCGGATTCAACGGCGGCGAGCCGGTTTTGCTCACTCCCGGAAACGGCGAACATTCGGTGGCATTCTCTCCCGACGGACGTTTCCTGACGGACACTTGGTCGCGTATGGATCGTGCCCCGCGGCATCAGGTCTGCGACATGAAAGGCCGCGGCCGTATCGAACTGGAGCCGTGCGACCTTTCGGAACTCTATGCCCGCGGATGGCACGAACCGGAAGTCGTCGAAGTGCTGGCTGCGGATTCCGTGACCCGGCTCTATGGCATCGTCTACCTTCCTTTCGACCGGGAACCCGGGCGGAAATACCCGATCATCAGCAATGTCTATCCCGGCCCCCATGTCGATCTGGTTCCGCAGGCCTTTACCTTGGATGACAACTACAATCAATCGCTCGCACAGCTGGGATTCGTCGTCATAAATTTCGCCTACCGCGGCAGCGGCCCCTGGCGCGGACGCGATTTCCATACGTTCGGCTACGGGAATCTGCGGGATTATGCTTTGGCCGACGACATGGCCGCGATCCGGCAGATTGCAGCCCGCTATCCTTGCGCCGATATTGAAAGAGTCGGAATTTACGGACATTCCGGAGGCGGTTTCATGACGGTCGCCGCCATGCTGAACCATCCGGAATTTTACAAGGTCGGGGTGGCTGCTTCGGGGAACCATGACAATAATATTTACTCCCAGTGGTGGGGCGAAACTTTCCACGGAGTAAAGCAGACCTGGGGGAAAGACGGGAAACCGCATTTCGAATGTCATATTCCGACCAACATCGAATTGGCCGACCGGCTGGCCGGACGGCTGCTGCTCATCACCGGAGACATGGACAACAATGTGCATCCGGCATCTACGGCCCGGCTGGCCGATGCGCTGATCCGGGCCCGCAAGCGTTTCGACATGACGGTCATTCCCGGAGCGGATCATGGTCTCGGGAACTCATATTATGTAAATCTGATCCGCTATTATTTTACGGAACATCTTCTCGGGTTGCCTCAGCAGGAGATCGATATAGTCAAACACAACTAATGGATAATGCGTATGAAGCAAACTTTAAGAAATTTTTTACCATTCGTATTTACGTCATTGTTACTTGTAACGATACTTCCTGCCGTCGCTGCTTCTGAGAGCGAGGGGAACAAACATCCGGTGTGGGGTACGGTCAAGGATACGAATGGTGTACCGCTTGTCGGTGTGTCCGTGGTTGTCGTAGGAACGCATTCCGGTGTGAATACTGATATTAAGGGTACGTTCCGGATCATAGTTGCCGACGGCGCTACGTTGCGATTCTCATACATTGGTTATGAACCGCAGGAACTCAAGATAAAGCCTGATCGGGTCGGTTATGATATAACGCTCAAGGAGCAGTCCACGGACATCGGACAAGTCGTCGTGACAGGCTTTGCCAAAACTGAGATTCGCAAAAGCACCGGTTCGGTTGCCGTGATTGAAGGAAAAGATCTCAAGACTTCGCCTTTGGAGGGAGTAGACAAACTGTTGCAGGGCAAACTGGCCGGAGTGAGCGTGCAATCCGTATCCGGCCGTCCGGGCGAAGCCGTGAAGATCCGCATTCGCGGAACGAGCACCATCACGGGCAATGCCGAACCGCTGTGGGTCATTGACGGCGTACCGATGCAGAAGGAGGTCCCGACACCTCCTGTTTCCAACACGCAGATTCGCTCCGGAGACTTTTCGAATATTTTTGCTACGGGCATCGGTGGGATCAATCCTAACGACATCGAGTCGATCTCCGTGTTGAAGGACGCTGCCGCTGCCGCAATTTACGGATCTCAGGCTGCCGGCGGTGTGATCGTGGTAACGACCAAACGCGGCAAGTCGGGACCTACGCACGTCAACTATTCGGGAACCGTATCCATTCAGACGCGGCCTGTACGGTCTGCCAATTTGATGAACTCACGCGAGAAACTGGCCTGGGAGCAGGAATTATGGGACGAATTTGCAGCTGCCGGTTATGCGAATAATCTTCAGGATGGCAAAAGTTACTATCCGGTTGTGGGTATCGTGGGCATGATTCGTTCGGGATACGGCAAATATAAGGGATTGAGCGTCGCAGAGCAGGATGCCAGGATTGCGGAACTGGGCAGCCATACGACAGACTGGTTCGAGGAACTGTTCCGGACGACAGTTTCCACAAGCCACTATCTCTCCATTTCGGGAGGTAATCCCAAAATGGCCTATTATCTCTCAATGGGATATGGTAACGATCAGGGCATTGTGTTGAAAAACTCGTACGACCGTTACAATTTCAACGGCAAGATCGATGTAACACCGAACAGAGTCGTATCGTTCGGTATCAGTACGGATTTCTCCTATCAGACATCCAAGGCACCGTCGAGCAATGTGGATATGTTCAAATACGCCTATTTCGCCAATCCCTATGAACGCCCTTATAACGACGACGGTTCCTATCGGGCTGACGAGACTTATTTTTCCTTGAGTGAAATCAATGGAAGCTATACGGTAGCGCTTCCCGAAAACGGATTCAACCTGATGCGGGAGATCAATGAGACTTCGGCCAAGAGTACCAGCGGAAACTTCACACTGACGGGAAATACGACGGTCAATATCACCAAGGATCTGAAGTTCGTGGGTCTGGCGTCGTTCTCCTATATTTCGGATCACGGGGAGAATATCAATGGAAAGAATACCTATGCGGCATGGATGGATCGGCCGTTCGAAAACAATACGACGACTTCGAAACGAATCTATGGTTCCATTTATCAGACTTCGACATACAATACCAATTATATGTTACGGGGACATTTCGCCTATGGACATACTTTCAACGAAATACATCGGCTCAATGTGTTGGCCGGAGCGCAGATCAGCCGGAATTACGCCAAGACGATTTTTACCAAACGTTACGGCTACGACCCCGTTACGGGCAACCACTCGACGCCGCTTTATCCTGCGAGCGGAAACAATTCGGTGATCGATTACGATAAACTTGTCAGTTTCGGGAAGACCCTCGATAATTCCACCGGGCAAGCTATTACGGAAAACGCTATGGCCTCGTTCTACGGTACGATCGACTATATCCTGCTCAACCGCTATGTTTTCAATGCCTCGGTAAGATCCGACGGATCGAATAATTTCGGCAGCAAGGAGCAGTTCAATGCTACCTGGTCGGCAGGTTTTTCTTGGAATATAGACGAAGAGTCGTGGATGAAAGGGAAAATCTCGGATGTGATCAGTTCGATGACGCTCCGTTTGGCCACAGGTTATACGGGCGGTGTCAATAAGTCGGTCTATCCGGTAATCATCATGAAATACGATAACACGTTTCGAATTTCCGATACGGATTCCTACCGGATGGGGACTATTTCGAATGCCCCGAATCCGCATCTGAGCTGGGAGAAGACCTGGGATATCAAAGCGGGTCTGGACATCGGATTTTTCAAGGATCGTTTGCGATTGCAGGTCGAAGCATACAACCGTAAAGGATACGATCTCGTGACTTCTTCGCGCGTGAATTCGGCAGTCGGATTTATTTCGCAGGGATATAATACATCCGAACAGGTGAACCGGGGAGTCGAGTTCACTTTGGGGGCGACGATTCTGCGTTATAAGGATTTTGCGTGGAATTTTACTGCCAATGCGGCTTACAATATGAACAAACTGACCAAATACGTGTCGCCCAACAGCGGTATCTATGGTCAGTATTATGTAGGTTATCCCCAGGGGATGATCATCACGGGCAAGAGTACGGGCATCGATCCATCGACGGGATTCTACAATTACGAACTGCGTCCCGATGCGAAAATAAACGAAGTCGCGGACTACCGGAACATGCAAAACTATCTTTTCTATGTAGGTACATCGACGGCTCCCTGGACGGGCGGGTTCAATACGTCCGTTCGTTACAAGGGGCTTACGCTCAGTATGAACGGTGTGTTTTCGTTGAACGGCAAAGTGCTGAACGATATCGTATCCCCCGCATCCTACAGTTCGGTGAGTGACCGGAATATGACCGGTGTGGATAAGGAGCCCATTCCCAACTCCAAATACGACCTTTATGTCAACCATCTCAATGTCGTGCGTGATGTAACCTATCGCTGGACTCCGGATAATCCTGTTACGGACGGTTATCCGCGTCTGATCGACATATACGGAGGGCGCCTTTACGATCAGAACGGCAATCTTATCGCCCAGAGTCTTCCTTCCGAATCAAGAGTTACGAACTGTCTGTTGCTGGAGAATGTTTCTTATTTGAAAATCAGTTCCCTGACATTGCTTTACGACCTTCCCGGCGCGTGGGTGAAGAAACTTCACATGCAAAATTGCAGCGTGTCGTTTACGATGAACAATCTGGCGACGTTCACGAATTACTCGGGGCTGGACCCTGAAACTCCCGGTGCGGTGTACCCGCAATGCCGCTCCTATTCGATCGGACTTTCGATCGGATTTTAATTCCGAAACGGTAATTTCAAAACAGAGAGTATGAAAAAGACATTCACAGTGATTGCACTCGTGTTATTAGCCGTATCCTGCAACCGCTATTTGGATATAAAACCTTACGGACAGACCATCCCCGAAACAGCCGAGGAATTTTCAGCGTTGCTCCATGCGCATCTCGACGAGATCGATTACGGAGAGGAGGTCGTGATGGGCGACGGATTGGAAATGGCCGATTTGGAGTGTTATGCCGATAACCTGGCTGCTAATCTGACTCAATATCCCGGAGGAAATTATATTTCGCTTTACATAGGAGAGCAACTTTCCGCTAAGCAAACTCTGTATACGAATCTTTATGCGGTGATTCGGGATTGCAACATCATAATCGGTTATCTCGAAGACCGGAGCAGCCGGCTCGGGATGGACGTGCTCGGTACGGCGTATGCCCTTCGCGGTATCTGCTATTATAATTTGCTGCGCAACTTCTGTCAGGCTTGCAATCCGGATAATCCGGGGCCTGGTGTACCGTTGGTTACAGAATTTGATATGGAGGCGAAGCCTACTCGCAGTACTTATAACCAGACCGTCAAACGGATCGAAGAGGATTTGAATAAAGCGATCGAATACGACATTCAGGATGAGATCTACCGCTTCAATTCCGATGTCGCCAAAGGCTATCTGGCCCGGCTCTATTTCTGGACACAGCAGTATCGTTTGGCAGCTCAGTATGCCTCGGAGTTATTGGAAAAATATCCGTTGCTCGATGCGGAACCTTACAAGGCGATGATCGGGGAACAGATGGCCAAGAGTGGCAACATGATCTTCAAGGCACAGATTTATGCTGGATCTTCGGAATCTACAGCGCTGACGAATTCAAAGAATTATTTGAAAAACAGACCTTGTTCCCGCCTGTTTTACGATCTTTTCGCCGAAAAGGAAAAAGATGTGCGTTTCACGCTGTCGATCGATGCCAAAAGACTGCCGGCTAAGAACCTGCTTTCCTGCCTGCGAAGCGCTGAATTGCAGTTGATTCTAGCTGAGAGTTACTATCATAGCGAAGAACCCGAAAAGGCCCTTGCTGCTTTGAACGAACTGCGACGAAAGCGCATTGCCGATGTCTCGGACTACACGATGCAGACTCTGCCTCCGGTCGATCACGACGATTTGATTCAGGTCGATGCCAAGGGAAATGCGCTGACTCCGCTGCTGTATGCTATTCATTGCGAACGCCGCAAGGAACTTTTCCTTGAAGGAGATCGCTGGTACGAACTCAAACGTAACGGATGTCCGGAATTCTGGGTCGCCAAGCAGGGACTGAAATACACGACTTATTCCTGGATGTATACTTTCCCGCTTTACGCTCCCGATATTCAATTGGTCGAGGGGTTGGAGCAAAATCCGGGGTACGATAAAATGGAATAAAAGAATCAGGATTATGAACAATACGATGAAAAGACGAATGATTGCGTTTGTCGCAGCGATTGCGGCTGTTGTGTCGCTGAGTGGCTGTGATGACAACTATGATGAGACGCCGCCTTTGGCTAAGGATTATTTGACGAAATACATTATGCCCGACGGTGTATTTCTCGGGAATGAGGATTGGGCGCAGATCGCAAGCGAAGAAGATGAATATGAAGCCTTTCTGGAAGGTTCGAAATAACTGTTGAACAAACCTTTATTAATTAAAACTTTGGTTATGAGAAAATTTTTATTTGCATTGCTCGCGGCGCCGCTGTTATTCGGCGCTTGTTCGGATGACAACGATGAATCGACGCCTACGCTTTCTTTTGCGAAGCCGGTGCTCGCGCTTTCGACAGGTTCTGTAACACTGGATCTGCAAGTCAGCGGTGTAGATTTATCATCGCTTGCGTCGCCCGTCACCGTTCCCGTTGCTTTCTCGGGTACGGCTGTCAAGGGTTCCGAGTATTCCGTATCGGCCGAACAATTCATATTGGGAGGTAACAATCAGTCGCTTTCGATTACGGTAACGGCTTTGGACAACTACGACGAAGCCAAGGAAATCGTCGCGACGTTGGGCTCGGTGGCTGACTTTATCCCCGGGAAAAATGCCACGGCGAAGATCAGTCTGGGAGTGAAAGGTAAAATTATGTATTCCTTCTCTGTCAAATCCATGACCATGGGTGAGACCGGTTCCGTTCAGTTGGATCTTTATACGGCTACGGGGGCAAAATATACTGCGGAGCAGGATATCGTCATTCCCATTGAGATCGCCGAAGGTTCGACGGCTGTCGAGAATACCAATTTTACGTTCGAGGGGGCTAAACAACTGGTTGTCGCTCAGGGTAAAAGTTCAGGTGCCATTACCCTTAAAGCCGGCACGCTGGAAACCGGAAAAGACAAGGTCGTTCTGAAAACCGGACTGGAGAACAACAAAGGATTCGTCCGGGGACAGTATAACGAGATTACCGTAACGATTTTCGGATCGTATTTCAGCAAACTGGAAGGTACATGGAAAATGAGTGCCGAAGGTAATTATGATCCTATGGAGTATGCCAATCTGAATGGAAGCAGTTCTGAATACGACAAACCTACGTTCGACGCCGATATGGCTGCTTTACCCGCATATAATGCAAAGGACCGGTTGATTTTCACGGAAGAGGGTCTTACGACCTCGCTTGAATCGACCTTGAAAAACTTCTTCCGGGAGAATTCGGGTATCTCGAATGGTGGCGAATTTACATTATACAGCATGTCGGGGAAAATTCCGGTTCAATTAATCCTTCTGGATAATGTAAATCGCTATTTTTCTGCAATAGAGCAGAGTCAAGATACAGAAGCTTATATTGGAGTCCGTTTTAAGGATGGAGATGCCAATAAAATGGAGATGTATTTTATTGATTTTGATTCAAAATCATTTTTGATTGATAAATTGTATTACGAAGAAAATAAACCGACCGCTCAATATTATCCTTATATTTCCTTTACATTCGAGCGAGAGACTGAATAAGTCAGCCTTTTTCGTTATAACAAGGGGCTGTCTAATAAGTCCCTGAAATTGAAATCACCCTCGTCAGAGCTTGTTCTGGCGAGGGTGAAATCATTAAACCGGACTTGTTAGATAGTCTCTTGTTATATTTATTTTACTTATGCTTTGTATTGATTTACCAGTGCTCTTAAAGTTTCTTCTCTTATAAGACCGACTGCTTTGGCAACAATTTTATTATTTTTAATAATTAGAGTGGTAGGTAATGTGTTTACACCGTATTTTGTTGCAATATCTTCTCCTGCTTGATCGATGTCAATACGTCCAAAATGACATTCTTTATTTGTATAATCATTTGCAACTTTTTCAAATATTAAGCGATACCTCTTACATGGACCATTCCATGGGGCTGTAAAATACATCACCAATACCCCAGGTCCCTCTGTTGACCAGAATTCAACTTCACCCTCGGTCAGGAGGTTAAATACGGCTACTCGTGTTTGTGCCAAAGGACTCATATTGCGAAATAATTCGAGTAATTGCGAATTTGTCAATGGTATTGACACGTGTTCGATTGTAGTGGTTTCGGCTTCTAAAAATGTTGACTGGTTTGCAAATTTCGGTTCTTCGACCTTGCAAGATACGAGGTATAGAATAATCCCTAACAATAAGACAAGTTTCTTCATAAATTGAAAAAATTAAAATAATTATTTGACTTTATAGCTTTCTATTAATTCTGTTAGTGCTTTTTCACTCAATATTTCCACAAAGGTAGCCACAACCTCTCCATTTTTAATTATAATAGTTGTAGGAATTTTAGCAACATTGAATAGTTCTGCCAGTTCTGGAGATTCATCCACATCAACTTCCAAGAAACGACATACACTGGCAGTGTATTTTTCTGATACTTTATGATAAATGGGCTTATACATTTTACATGGTCCACTCCATGTCGCTGTAAAACAGACAGCAACCAGAGAAGTATTCAAATAGCTCTTAAATTCTTCTAAACTGCTTACTAAAACAACCGCACGAGTCTGTACAGTAGTTAATGTGTTATACAACCCAATAATTTGTGCGTCGGTTAACGGAATACATACATGCTCAATGTTGGACTCTGTAGTCGTTAATTGAGAGTCGGCATTTTTCTCTATTTTACAAGAGGAAAAAAATAGAGATTACCATAATAAAAGAAATAATTTTTTTCATAAAGCGTTAATTTTATTAACATTCTAAATGTATGAAAATAAAATGAAAAATACAATAGAATGGAAAAATATTTTTCCTGCCACCCAAAATCGATCCGAATACAAACTTTAACACAGTTTGATTTACGCCCCACCTACTGTTGAAATCGAGATTATTGAATCTGGAATTATTTTAATTTTGTTGTCGCAATATCTCAGCATCGTCGAGTAGTTTTTTCGCTTTCCGCTCCTTAACAGTCGCCTGCTCCAACCGTTCAGCCTGACGCCTTACGGCTTCTTCGTACCACTCGACTTGGTTTCGGACGGTATCGCGTATGGCCGTGTGCTGCTCATCCCTGAATATCGTTTCCAACTCCATAAGCTCCTTTTCCTTGATCTCACCACGCATTTTCACGTAGCGGTATTTCAGGTCGTTCGCAGCTAATAGCCGATTATTCTCTGAGATTCGGTAAATGAATGCGCCTTGGAGGAAAATACATCCCAGCATGGCGAACATCCTTAGAAATGTTTTCGAGGAATTGATGTCGAGCGTATAAGTATGTCGATGCTCCTGCACGGGCAGGGCGTCGGTTCTTTTCAATGCTTCGACGGCCTGCCCGACCTGCTCGATCAATGTATGCGTATGCTGGTTATCTTGATTGATTGTTCCCAGTTTACCAGCTAATTGCGCCAGCAGCGTGTTATATCTGTCGGTAAATTCCCGCTCCTGCTCGGTTTTTACTCCGGGCAAGGCCGTATGCCGTTGCAGGCGTTCGAGCAGCTGTGCGATCTGCCCCTGCGAGAGCTCTGCGGCCTCTATCAGCCGTTCGATCCGTTCCAGCTGTGCATTCTCCAGACCCATGGTTCCTACACTGCCTGCTTTGGCGTTTTTGATGGCTTTGACAAGCGTTTCCTTGAGGTCTTCGTACATTTCGATCGAGAGGTCCATCTTATTTTCGTCGTTCATGGTTTTCCGGTTTTAAGGTTATATTTTCATTTTGGCTCTTTTTTTCTGTTCTTCGAGTCTGCGTCGGTGTTCCATCGCAGCTATTGCCATCGCCTCGGCCGCGGCGTTGAGCAGCGCCGTGATTCGTGCGATATGCTCTTCGGGACTTTCTCCCGGCTTGCGCTGCAACTGCTCGGCCGACACTCCGCCGGGCGAATTGG
>OGUL01002072.1_pt1 | contig 14672 bp, 13 predicted proteins | sample 1553651 | NCBI WGS metagenome assembly OGUL01 (sample SAMEA2580048, study PRJEB22360) | human gut metagenome | biome: human gut; feature: human-associated habitat; material: faeces | place: Denmark | collected 2008/2010
TGGGATTAAAACAGTAATTTCATCCCCAGCCCCAAAAAAACAGCTGCCAAAGAAAGAAGAGCCCCTATATCTGTGGCCTTAGTGGAGGATTGAATGTAAGCCATTTAGCGAATATTCAACCTACAGTGACAGAGTCACAAATATAGGGGCTCTTCTCTCTTTGACAGCATCCCCTTTGCCTGCCGAAAATAAGCTTTTAACCCAGATTCCTGATTTTAAAGTCTCTTTCCGCCTCTCGTTTTGCGTCCTTTTTCGCGATATCCTGTCTCTTATCATACAGTTTCTTACCGCGTGCAAGACCAATCTCCACCTTCACGAGGCTGCCTTTGAAGTAGACTTTTAACGGCATTAAAGTATAGCCTTTCATTTTAATCTGTCCGGCAAGTTTATTAATTTCTGACTTATGAAGAAGTAGCTTTCTTACGCGCAGCGGATCTTTATTAAAGATATTTCCTTTTTCATAAGGGCTGATGTGCATATGATTAATGAGGATTTCTCCCTTATTGCTTATTGTTACAAAGGATTCTTTGATACTGCATCTGCCCATGCGCAGGGACTTTACTTCCGTTCCGTGGAGGGCGATACCTGCCTCATATTTTTCATCGATAAAATAATCGTGATATGCTTTTTTATTGTTGGCAATTAATTTAATACCTTCTGATTTTGCCATATTGATTCCCCTTTCCTGTTAGAGTGTATTTAAAAAATGCTTTTTGCAAATTGGGGCGTGCAGATTGCAGGAATGATTTTTCAAACACGCTCTAGATTTCGTCAATTTTCTTTTTACTATAAAGATGCAGCAAACGGTCCGCTTCCTCATCGTCAATCCAGTCATTTAAAAGAATACCGTCTTTATCAGGAAGACTCTCTCCTGTTTCGTCAAATTCGGATTCTTCCTGGTTCGCTGGATATTCTCCGTCCACAAACTCAAAATCTTCAGATTCTGTATTCTCTTTCTTTCTTGACGGCATTCCGTCTCCATAGTAATCATCTGGGTCTGGATACTCGCCATACTGAGAGAATTCTTTTAATATAAAGTCAATGGTCCGCTCCATTTTATCGGCAGAGCGAACTACGATTTCTGCTTTTTGTCCTAATGTAAAGATTCTTCCGGTATGCTCTCCGGTCAGTTTATAGCTTTCTTCGTCAAATACATAGAAATCATCAAGAAGGCTGTTGATTGGCACCATTCCCTCGATAGTATTGTCAAGTTCTACAAAAAATCCCCAGGAAGTTACTCCGGAGATAACTCCTGTGAAAACTCCTCCGATATACTGCTGCATATATTCTACTTTTTTGAGCTTATCTACTTCACGCTCTGCGTCCTGCGCACGGCGTTCCATTGTAGAACTCTGCTGTGCTACAGATGGAAGGATTGACTCATAATGTTCTAACCGCTTCTGATTTAATTTACCGTGAATATTCTCCTTGATGATCCGATGAATCTGTAAGTCTGGATAACGGCGGATTGGTGAAGTAAAATGGGTATAGTACTGTGTGGAAAGTCCAAAATGTCCTACATTTAATGTGGTGTACTTTGCCTGCTTCATGGAACGAAGAGCAAGGCGGCTGATTAACGGTTCTTCCGGCTCTCCTTCTAAAGAAAAGAGAAGCTTCTGGATTTCTTTAGGATGAAAACTCTCCCTTCCTGTCTTCATATAATATCCAAAGTTGTGAATAAATGTATCAAGCTTCTTGATCTTATCGCTGTCCGGTGCCTCATGAGTACGGTAAACGAACGGAATTTCCTGCCAGAAATAATCTTCGGCAACGGTCTCATTCGCAAGAAGCATAAAGTCCTCGATAATGTCTGTCGCAACATTTCTCTCATATGGATGAATATCTACTGGGTAGCCTTTTTCGTCCACAACAATCTTAGATTCTGGGAAGTCAAAGTCAATGGCTCCACGCTTTCTACGCTTTTCTTTTAAGATTGCTGCCGCTTCTTTCATTAAGAAACACAGGTCATGAATATCCTCTCTTTTACCCTCTGGATGCTCTTTTCCTTCAAGGATTGCCTTTACTCCTGTATAGCTCATACGCTCATCAACACAGATTACAGATTCCGTAATCGTATGGTCAAGTACATTGCCGGACGCATCAAAAGTCATCATGCAGCTCATTGCCAGACGCTCCACGCCAGCATTCAAGGAACAGATTCCATTGGAAAGTTCTTTTGGGAGCATTGGAATTACCCGGTCAGCAAGATAGACACTTGTCGCTCTCTCTAACGCTTCTTTGTCCAATGGAGAATCTTCCTTTACATAATGAGATACATCCGCAATGTGTACACCAAGATAGTACTTATCCTCTTTTTTAGAAAGGGTAATCGCATCATCTAAATCTCTGGCATCTTCGCCGTCAATCGTTACGGTAAGAAGGTCACGGAAATCCGCACGCTTTCCAACCGGCTGTTCTGTAATTTCCTGCGGGATAGCCTGTGCCTCCTTTATAACAGACTTCGGAAATTCTTCTTCGATTCCATAAGCACGAACAATACTTGTCACATCCGTTGCCGGGTCATCCATCGCTCCGAGAATCTCAATAACTGCTCCTTCTGGCTTCTTACGCTCTCCACCGAAGTCTGTCAGGCGAACAACAACCTTATCTCCATCTTTTGCACCATTGATGTGCTTCTTGGAAATAAAAATATCTTTATCATAATGACGGTCATCGGGAAGAACAAATCCAAAGCTTGTATTCTTCTGGAACGTACCGACTAATGTCTTACAGCCACGCTCTAAAATCTTTAAGATCATACCTTCACGGCGTTTTCCTTCTCCGCCAGTCTTCTTTGTTACCTTTACTTTGACAACATCTTTGTGAAGCGCTCCGTTAACATACGTTGCCGGAATGAAAATATCCTCTTCTTCTCCCTCAGCCGTCACAAAACCAAAACCACGGGCATTCGCAGTAAACACTCCCGTCACGTTCTGATTCTCCGGTTTGATATACTTGCCTCTGGCGGTAAGTTCCACACTGCCGTCTGCCACAAGAGCATCCATCACTTCTTTTAATGCCCCTCTGTCTTTATGTGGCACGTCCATAAGATATGCCATCTCTTTTAGCTTTAATGGGATATAATTCGGATCATAGATCATATCCCTGATACTGTTTTTACGCTGTTCAAATAATAATCTGTCTTTCATATACTAGTTTCCCCTATCAAAACTTTGTCAAAAAAAGCCGTCTCAGTTCAGCTTGCGAATTGAGACGGCATCATTAGTCTGCTTTAAAATTACTGGAAAACCTTCAGGCAAAGGCCGATGGCTACTACAAAGAATAAAAATCCAAGAATTGCTGTAATTCTCTCCAACTTACCTTCTTTAGTCCGACCACGGTTCTTTCTAACATAAGAATCAGAATCAACCTGTCCGCTTAACGCACCGAACCCTGAATTCTTGCTTTCCTGCATCATTACCACGATAATCATCACAAGACATATTAACATAAAAATAATTGTTACTAATGTTCTAGCCAAAATTCACACCTCCTGCCATCTACACAAAATCTAAATTATTATAGCACAGTTTTTTCCATAAAACAAGCTTTTAATTCGACTGTGTTGTGGATTCTGCAGAGTCTGCAGACTGTTCTGCTAAATAATCCTGTGTGCTTTCCGTAATTCCATCAATAAATGTATCAAAAATGGATTTCGACTGTGTCATAGACTCCTGTAAATTACCATTTTTAATATATTTTTTGTATTTTTTAAAGTTTGTATTACTTGTTGCTAATGTATCCAATGAAGATCCATCAATCGTAAACTTCTCTGTATTAAATACTTTTGCATTTCCGGCTCTTAAGTTCTTCTCAAGTTCTGCAGCCTTTGCTGCAGTTCCATCCGTTACATGCTCATCATTTAACTGGGAAATAACGACTGCATCTTCTGCATAACCCGCTGTCCAGTCTGCTGCAATTTCTTTTCCATTTAACACCTTGTTCACTGCATAAGTATAATACTTACTCCAGTCAGATGTAACAGAAGTCAGCGCATCTTTTGGTGCAGTAGAGATGAGGTTCACATCATTACCGATAAGTGGTGTATCATTTTCTGCACAAACAGTCGCAACTGCCGTTGTATATGTGTACTGCGCCATCATCTTTACACCTGCTGCAATAAGCTGTCTTGCCGCCTTACCATCTGCATCATAAACACCTCTTTTGCCGACATAACGGACTAAAATTGAAGACTGAGAACAAACTCTTTCTACCCCAAGATAAAATGCATTGATGCAGCTTGTTGTCTTTGCTGTTTTATCATAGGCCACAAAACCAATGACACACTCAGAAGCACTAATATCTCCTTTGTCTAAAAGATGATTTAATTTCACACCTGCTACAAGACCTGCTACATGATATGCTTCATAAATTCTTGTATCATAATTGTGGAAGTTTGAAAGACCACTTTTCTTTGCAAGCTTTCCACCTTCCTGACAAAACTGTACATCAGGATATTTTTTCGCAGCTTCTTCTAAAATACTTTCCAAATTCGGATTTTCTGCAAAAATAATGTCACAGCCTTTTTCGACAAGCTCTGCGGCTTTCTTCTCACAATCTGCCTTTTTCACACTTTCTGCAATAATAATCTGGTCATCGGCAATACCTGTCTCTTCCTGCATTTTGCGGATCCCCTGTACACGGGCAACGGTATCAGGCGCATCCCCATCAGAAGATAACAGATATCCTACTTTAATGCTTCCGCTATCTGCTGTCTTTGTCTGCTGCTTATTCCCTGTATTCTCAGGAAACAAAGACTTACTGCTTCCGCATCCGCAGAGGGAAAATGCCATTACCAACGCTATAATCACTGCTATATGTTTTCTCATGTTTTCAATTCCTCCGTTTCTGTGCTTAACGGTCCTCCCTGAAGTAAGCCAGTCCCAGACTTTCTGGTGGCTGCTGCTCTTTCTTCTTACGAAGACTTGTGATAATAAGCACAATAATTGTTACCAGATATGGAAGCATCTTGAAAATTTCCTGCATACTTCTTCCAAGTCCTGGTATATAAAGATATAAAATGTAAAGTCCCCCGAAAAGAAATGAACCCCAGATTGCATTGATTGGTTTCCAAAGAGCAAAGATAACCAGTGCTATCGCAAGCCATCCTCTGTCACCAAACCCATTATTTGTCCAGGTTCCTCCAGAATATTCCATTACAAAATAAAGACCTCCAAGACCGGCAATTCCTCCGCCGATCACAGTTGCAAGATATTTATACAGTGTAACGTTAATTCCGGCTGCATCTGCTGTCGCAGGACTTTCTCCTACAGCGTTTAAATTAAGACCCCAACGGGTTCTCTTTAAGAAAAACGCCATAAGTAGTGTAATAATAATTGCAAAATATGTCAAGAACCCATAATTAAAAAATATGTCCCCGATAACCGGAATCTTTGACAACAGTGGGATTTTAGCACGATAAGCATCTCCGGTAATTGCTACAGATATCTGTCCAACACCACCGGCAAGTGTGGAAAGAGAACCACCAAAGAAGTTACCAAATCCAACACCAAATGTTGTGAGCGCAAGCCCTGCAACATTCTGGTTTGCTCTTAATGTAATTGTCAGCACACTGAAAATCAGCCCGCCAAACGCCGCCATCAAAAATGCAGCAAGGAGAGAAAGAATCATTCCCACAAGGCCATTTGGATGTGCGGCAAGTTTTTCATAATAGAAGGCTGCCATCAATCCGGCAATTCCTCCCATGTACATCATTCCAGGAACACCAAGATTTAAGTTTCCTGACTTTTCCGTGAGAATCTCTCCGTCTGCGCCAAAGAGCATACAAATTCCCTGCATAACCGCTTTTTGTATAAAGGTAATTAATACTGACATTTCATTCTCCCTCCTTATGCGCTGTGCTTTTTACGAAATTCCAGTTTATAGTTAATGAAAAATTCACATCCGATTACAAAGAACAAAATAATTCCGGTAATTACCTCTGATGCATTTTCATTCAGGTTATACTGTGTTGCAATCTGGATTGCTCCCTGCTGCATAAATACGAGAAGGAATGCAATGACTGCCATCGCCCACACATTAAACTTCGCAAGCCATGCTACGATAATCGCAGTAAAACCACGGCCGCCTGCTGTACTTGTAGAAATTGTGTGGGAAGAACCGCTTACAAGAATAAATCCGGCAATTCCGGCGATTCCGCCAGAAATTCCAACTGTGCGGACGATGACCTTTCCTACGTTAATTCCTGCATAACGCGCGGTATTTTCACTCTCACCTACAACAGCGATTTCATAACCGTGTTTTGTTCTCTTCATGTAGATAAACATTAATACTGTCAGTAATAACACTATAGCAAGATTCCATCCATAATCAAGGCCAAACAGCTGTGGAAGCCAGCCTGCTCTCGTTGGCGCATTAATGATTCCAACAGAGTTAGAACCTGCCGGGTTCTCCCAGTATACAATGCAAAATGTTACGACCTGCATTGCGACATAATTTAACATCAGGGTAAATAATGTCTCATTTGTATTCCATCTTGCTTTAAAGAATGCAGGAATGATTCCCCAGATTCCTCCAGCAATAAAACTACATACAAACATAAGTACAAGCAGAAAGCCTGTTGGGAGGGCATTGCCAGCATAACCGCAGAAGCAACACACCCCATAAGGATCTGTCCCTCTGCACCAATATTCCAAAACTTCATTTTAAAGGCAGGAGTTACCGCAACAGCAACACAGAGCAAAGTTAATGCATCTCTTGCCGTTACCCAGAAACGTCTGCCCGTTCCTACCGCTCCTTCTACAATTCCTTCATAGACCTCTACTGGATTCATTTTAATAATTATGAAAATAAAACCTGCACATACAATAAGAGAAAGAAGAATCGCAATAATTCTTACCAGCCATTTCTTTCCAAATGACATATCCTCTCTTTTTGAAAGATGTATCAGTGGCTCTTTCACTGTATTATCCATTATTGTTCCTCCTTATGGGATGTCATCAATCTTCCCACTTCTTCTTTTGTTGTCTTTCTCGCATCTACGATTCCTGTTACCTTGCCATCACAAAGTACCATGATTCTGTCACAAAATTCCAGAAGCATATCTAAGTCCTCTGCGACACAGACAACTGAAACTCCTCTTTCTTTCTGCTTATTTAACAAGTTATAAATCATATAGGAAGAGTTAATATCAAGACCACGTACTGGATAGGCTACTAAGAGAACCGCCGGAGAAGATGCGATTTCTCTTCCGACAAGAATCTTTTGTACGTTACCTCCAGAAAGTCTTCTTACTGGATAGTCAATATCCGGTGTCACAACATCCAAATCTTCTTTAATCTTTTCGGCAAGTTCCTTCGGTGCTTTTAAGCTGGTAAAGAAGCCTTTTCCCTTTCGAAAAGAACGAAGCAGCATATTTCCTGTCATACCCATGGAGCCGACAAGTCCCATACCAAGACGGTCTTCCGGAACAAATGAATGGCGGACACCAAGTTCATTAATCTGCGCCGCATCATATTTGGCAAGGTCAATATCTTCTCCTTCTGGTGAGTGGAAAATGACACTTCCTGATGAAAGCTTTGTAAGACCAGCAATGGCCTCTAATAATTCTTTCTGTCCACTACCGGAAATACCGGCAACTCCAAGCACTTCCCCGCCAAATGCTTCAAAGGATACATTCTCCAGGACATGCAGCCCATCTTCATTCGTGCAAGTAATGTTATTGATTGTAAGACGTTTTTTCAAGTCATGTGGCATTGGACGGTTAATATCAAGAGAAACTTTTTCTCCCACCATCATCTCTGTAAGGGATTCTACCGTTGCCTCTGAAGTCTGCAGCGTTCCAATATATTTTCCCTTTCTAAGAATAGCAACACGGTCGGATAACTCTAATACTTCATTCAGCTTATGTGTGATAATAATAATTGCTCTGCCATCATCTCTCATATTTCTTAGAACTTCAAACAGTTTATCTACTTCCTGCGGAGTCAGTACCGCTGTCGGCTCGTCAAGAATTAAAATATTTGCTCCGCGGTAGAGCATTTTAACGATTTCTACGGTCTGTTTTTGTGATACAGACATTGTATATACTTTCTGTGCCGGATCAAGATCAAAACCGTATCTATCTACAAGTTCCTGAATATCTTTGTGCACCTTTTTCATATCAAGAACTGCATTTCCTTTTAAGCCAAGAATAATATTTTCGGCAGCAGTCATAACATCAATCAATTTAAAATGCTGATGAATCATTCCGATTCCAAGATCAAAAGAATCTTTTGGAGAACGAATGGAAACTGCCTTTCCATCTACTAAGATGCGACCCTCATCCGGGAAATAAATTCCAGAAATCATATTCATTAATGTGGTCTTTCCACTTCCGTTCTCTCCAAGCAATGAAAGAATCTCTCCCCGCTTTACTTTGAGATTGATTCCATCATTTGCGACAATTTTGCCAAATCGTTTTGTGATATTTTTTAATTCTATGGCATATGTCTGTTCCAACTTTATATTCCTCCATTATCTGATTTTATGTACTCAAAAAATATTTTTACTCCTTATTCCGTGAGTACATGCATTTGTTTATAGGCAAGTCAAAAAAGACCGGCTACTTTCTTCTTTGATTTAACTGTAAACAAAAATTCTGTTTTATTCCATGACTGAAAATCGGGGAGAGCCGCCATAATGACCGCTCTGCCCTTGTCATTGATTGTATTGTTAAATTACTTTGTAATGGAGTTAATTCCATCAATGATAAATGTGAATGCTGGTGCTGAAGGCATTCCGCTTTCTACATCAGATTCGTGGAAATATCCATCTTTGATATAATCTTTTAATTTTGTTGCGTCCTTGTCACCAGATTCTACGAGTTCTTCAAGAGTCTTACCGCCAACTGTGAACTTAGAAGTATCAAATACATGAAGAGTTCCATCTTCGATTCCCTTCTGTGCTTCTTCTACTGCTTCCTTTGTTCCCTCAGCAACTGTCTTATCGTTAAGCTCTGTGATTGCATCTGCTCCGTCTTTTACACCTTTTGCCCAGTCTGTCTCGATGGCCGTTCCATCAATAACACTCTGAACTGCATATGTGTAATAAGGACCCCAGTTGATTGTTGCAGAAGTAAGTGCTGCATCTGGTGCTGTAGGAATCATATCAATGTTATATCCTACACAAGGAACTTTCTTTGCTTCACAAGCTGTAGGTGCTCCTGTTGTATCTGCATGCTGGCTGATAAGTACGCAGCCATCTGCGATTAACTGTTCTGCACATTCTTTTTCAAGGTCAAAAGATGCCCAGCTATTTGTATATTTTACTTCCATTGTAGCGGAATCACAAACAGATTTTACTCCAAGATAGAAAGAAGTAAATCCACTGATAACCTCTGCATATGGGAAAGCCCCTACATAACCAATCTTACATTTATCTTTTGAAACTTCGCCATTTTTAATCATCTCATTTAACTTCATACCAGCAACAACACCGGATAAATAACGGGATTCATAGATTCTGGTAAAGAAGTTATGCATGTTAGAAAGTCCGCTGCTCTTTGCCTGATATCCTGTTGCATGACAGAACTGTACGTCCGGATAATCTGCTGCGGCCTGAAGAATATAACTTTCATGTCCAAAACTGTTTGCAATGACGATGTTACATCCCTGTTCTGCTAAGTCAACTGCTGCATCGTAACAGCCTTCGTCTTCTTTGATGTTTGTCTTGATAACTACCTGATCATCAGAAAGTCCAAGATTCTTCTTCATCTCTTCTACTGCTTTTAAATGTGCCTCAGTGTAACCTTCATTCTCATCACCAATCATGATACATCCAACCTTAATATCGGATGCGGCTACTGCCTCTCCTGCTGCCGAACTTCCTTTCGCTGATGTGGAACCTTCTGCTCCGCCTTTGGAAGATCCGCAGGCACAAAGTGATGCTGTCATTACAGCGGCTAAAATAAATGCCAGTAATTTTTTCATTTTCTCTCCTCCTATATCTATTGCTTATGAAAAAATACATTTCTATATTAGACTACATTTTTTCAGAAGTAAAGTCGAAATAGACAGAAAATAATTTTTTTCTCACAATTCCTTCATTTTTTAGCTTTTGTAATACAACTTTCGTTCTCTTTATTTCCTTTTTCTCTCCCTATCTGCCATAGCTTCCATTATTTCCAAGTTCTTCTTCAATCCGCATTAACTGATTATACTTTGCGGTACGTTCTGCACGGCACGGTGCGCCTGTCTTAATCTGTCCGGCATTTACTGCTACCGCCAGATCTGCAATGGTTGTATCTTCGGTATCTCCGCTCCGATGAGAAATAATCGTGCGATAGCCCTCTTTCTGTGCCATTAAAATCGCATCTAATGTCTCTGATAATGTGCCAATCTGGTTTGGCTTTATTAAAATTGCATTGGCGATTCCCTTCTCAATACCGTCCGATAATCTCTTTACATTAGTTACAAACAGGTCATCCCCGACAAGTTGTACTTTCTCACCCAAACGGTAAGTAAGTACTTTCCATCCAGCATAATCTTCTTCACTCAGCCCATCTTCAATAGAAATTAATGGAAACTGTTCTACAAGTTCTTCATAATACTGCACCATTTCTTCTGCATTCCTGCAAATTTCTTTTTCCCGCATCCGGCTTTCTCCCGGAAAATAATACCGCTTTGTATTTTCATCATATAATTCAGAAGCCGCCGCATCCATCGCGAAAAAGATATCTTCTCCTGGCTCATATCCGGCAAGTGTTGTTGCCTCCTGCAAAATTTCCAATGCCGCCTGTGCGGAATCTAAATCTGGAGCAAATCCACCTTCATCCCCCACACCGGTAGAGTAACCTTTTTCAGAAAGTGTCTTTTTTAACTGCTGATAAATTTCTGCACACATCTGAATTCCTTCGGAAAACGTTTCTGCTCCTGCCGGCATAATCATAAATTCCTGAAAATCAATTGAATTTTTCGCATGACATCCGCCGTTAATGACATTCATCATCGGCACCGGCAATACTTTGCCGTTTACTCCGCCAACATAGCGGTAAAGCGGGAGACCAAGCCCATCTGCTGCCGCTCTCGCTACAGCTAGAGAAACACCTAAAATAGCATTAGCACCATATCGACTCTTATTCTCTGTGCCGTCTGCCTCCCTTAAAATACGGTCAATTTCCCTCTGTTCTAAGGCATTACAGCCACATAGACGGTCACAGATTCTTGTATTTACGTTGGTGACGGCGCGCTCCACGCCTTTCCCTCCGAAACGCTTTTCCTCATCCCGAAGCTCAACTGCCTCAAAACGTCCTGTCGAGGCTCCCGATGGCACAATAGCCTTTCCCATCGCACCGCTTTCTAATCGCACTGTAACCTCTACCGTAGGATTTCCTCTCGAATCTAACACTTCGAGTCCATGTACATCTTCAATATTAAAACCTTTTTTCATAAAAAAATTCCTCCTTACTGAATCTTGAAAATATTTCCTTTCTTCAGTATGGGAGGAATTTGTTTTTTTATACATGGAAATTAAGCATACTGTTCAATATATGCTTTTACAACTGCCACAAGCTTTTCATAGCTCATGCTTGCAGTATTTAAACAGAAATCATAGTTTCTGGAATCATTCCAGTCCTTACCAGTATGATATTTATAATAGTCTGAACGATATTTATCTGTCTTTTCAATCTTGCGGATAATATCCTTCTCTTTACCGCCGTTTTGTGTCTTTACACGGGTAATACAGTCTTCTCTTGGGGCATAGAAAAATAAGCGGATTACGTTCGGATTATCTTTTAAGATAAAGTCTGCACATCGTCCGATAATAACACAAGATTCTTCTGCTGCCACTTCTTTAATTACCTTGGCCTGATAGTTAAAAAGATTATCGTCAGATACAAAGTCATCGCTTTCCGGCGGGAATACTTCACCCTTGTAAATCTTCTTACTGATACCAAACAGCGGAAGAGACTTCACCTTCTCGTCTACCTCTCCAAACAAAGCTTCATTGATGCCGCTCTGCTCGGAAGCCATACGGAGCAGTTCCCTGTCATAACAGTGAATACCGAGTTCCTTTGCTAAAAGCTTGCCTAAAGTTCTTCCACCGCTTCCATAACTTCTTGCAATCGTAATTACTGTATGTTTCATTGTAACACCTACTCTCCCAAATATGCCTTTTTAATAGACTCATTATTCATAAGTTCTTTTGCATCCCCGCTAAGAGCAATCTTTCCTGTTTCTAAAACATATGCTCTGTCTGCAATTGCCAATGCCTTTTTCGCATTCTGCTCTACAAGAAGGACGGTTGTTCCCTCCGCAGAAATCTTCTGAATAATCTTAAAAATCTCATCTACAAAAATTGGGGACAGACCCATAGAAGGCTCATCCATTAAAACAATTCTTGGTTTGGACATTAACGCTCTACCCATGGCGAGCATCTGCTGTTCTCCACCACTAAGAGTTCCGGCGGACTGATTTCTTCTCTCTTTTAAACGAGGGAAGCTTTCATATACCATTTCAAGAGACTGTGCGATCTCGTTCTTATCTTTTCTTGTGTATGCGCCTAACTTCAGGTTCTCATATACAGAAAGGTTGGCAAATACACGTCTTCCTTCCGGCACATGAGCCATTCCCATTGTTACGATTTTATGTCCTGGTACTTTTGTAATATCCTGTCCTTCAAACAGAATATGTCCCTTCTTTGCCTGAAGCATACCGGTGATCGTCTGAAGAGTTGTTGTCTTTCCGGCACCGTTCGCACCGATAAGAGCGATAACTTCTCCCTGATTTACCTCAAAGGAAATCCCTTTGATGGCCTGAATCATCCCATAATATACTTCAAGGTCTTTTACTTCAAGCATTGCCATAAAGTTCTTTCCTCCTATTCTCCAAGATATGCCTTGATAACTTCCGGATTATTTAAAACATCTTTTGTCTTACCCTGTGCAAGTACCTGACCAAAGTTTAATACGGTAAGTTCCTCACAGATTCCTGAAACCAGTTTCATATCATGTTCAATTAATAATACTGTCATATCAAAATTATCACGAACGAAACGGATAGTATCCATAAGCTCGATTGTCTCATTTGGGTTCATACCAGCCGCAGGCTCATCTAACAGAAGAAGCTTTGGATTTGTCGCGAGTGCTCTGGCGATCTCTAACTTACGCTGTTCTCCATATGGAAGATTCGATGCAAGAAAATCTGCCTTATCATCAAGTTCAAATACTTTTAAAAGCTCCATTGCCTTCTCGTTCATTTTTCTTTCCATCTTGCGGTACTTTGGCAAACGTAAAATACCTGTCAAAGTGGAATATTTGTATTGATTATGCAATCCAATCTTTACATTATCAAGAACGGACTGCTGAGAAAACAGACGGATATTTTGGAATGTTCTCGCAATACCTGCTTTGTTAATCTCAATCGTTTTCTTTCCAACTAAGTCTTCTCCATCTAACTTGATGATACCATCTGTTGGTTTATATACACCAGTCAGCATATTAAATATAGTTGTCTTTCCGGCACCGTTTGGGCCAATGAGACCGTAAAGCTGGCCTTTTTTAATGTTAATTTCAAACTGATCTACGGCACGAAGGCCACCAAAAGAGATACCTAAATTCTTTACTTCAAGTAATGCCATCTTTACTGTACCTCCTCTGCTTTTTCTTTTTTGCCAAACATTCTCTTAAAGGAGTGTTTCTCTCTCCACTCAATTGCCTTTGGTGCCCAGTTAAAGAGCATCATGATAATTAATACAATAGCGTAGATCAACATACGGTAATCAGCAAGTCCACGAAGAACTTCCGGAAGCATTGTAAGAACAACGGCCGCGATAATAGAACCACGGAAACTTCCCATTCCACCTAAGACAACGAATACAAGAATCATGATGGACATGTTGTAACCAAAGTTTGCAGGAAGGGCTGTTAATGTAGAAAGATTGTGTGCATAAAGAACACCACCTGCACCAGCAATAGCTGCAGAAATAGTAAATGCCATCAGTTTATACTTTGTAATATTAATACCTACAGACTCTGCCGCGATACGATTATCACGAATTGCCATAATCGCACGTCCTGTTCTTGAATTCACAAGGTTAAAGGACACAAAAAGGCTGATTAAAATAATAATAATACCCACGACAAAGGTAGACTGGTTTGGTGTACCAACGATACCTTTTGCTCCGTCAATAATCATTTTTCCATCTGCCTGCATATTTAAAGATGCACTATCCTTAATGGAAAAATGGAATCCCTTGCTGTCTCTTCCAAGATACATAACGTTAATTACGTTCTTGATGATCTCGCCGAATGCCAGTGTTACGATAGCAAGGTAGTCACCGCGAAGGCGAAGAACCGGAATACCGATTAACCATCCAAATACCGCTGCAACAACGGTACCAATAAGAAGTGCTAAAATAAAACGAAGTGTCTCGTTCATTCCTGAAGTCATCATGCATTTGGAAAATACCGCACTGGAGAATGCACCAACACACATAAATCCTGCATGACCAAGACTCAGCTCACCAAGATATCCTACACAAAGATTCAGTCCGATTGCTACGATAGAATAAATACAAAGCGGAACTAAAAGACCCTGCATCAGACTCGACATCATTCCTGTAGATATCATAATCTCTACAATAATAAATACTGCGATTACCATAGCGTAGGTAATCAACATACTTTTTGTCTGTTTGTTCATACTTTTTAAATTTGCTTTTTTCATTTCTTA
>OGUL01002113.1_pt1 | contig 14443 bp, 18 predicted proteins | sample 1553651 | NCBI WGS metagenome assembly OGUL01 (sample SAMEA2580048, study PRJEB22360) | human gut metagenome | biome: human gut; feature: human-associated habitat; material: faeces | place: Denmark | collected 2008/2010
CAAGAAGAAAGAAAATTTTGAAATTGACCAGAGGTTACTTTGGTGCAAGAAAGAATGTATGGACCGTAGCTAAAAACACTTGGGAAAAGGGTTTGACTTACGCGTTCCGTGACCGTAGAAATAAGAAAAGAAACTTCCGCGCTCTTTGGATACAACGTATCAACGCTGCTGCACGTCTTGAAGGAATGTCTTATTCTAAATTGATGGGCGGTCTGCACAAAGCCGGTATCGAAATAAACCGTAAGGTTTTGGCTGATTTAGCGATGAATCACCCGGAAGCTTTCAAAGCTGTAGTTGCAAAAGCAAAAGCTGCTTAAGTTTCAACAGTTTATGATTTACAAAATGTCAGTTACTTAACCGGTAACTGACATTTTTCTTTTGTTAGGCAGATAAAAGGGAATGAAAAAAATGTTAGTAGGCAAACAAAATCCTTTTTTTTCTTGCTATTCTCCGGGATTCTTATTATATTTGTGATACAAAAATATTAGCCGTATCGACTGGATCGGGAAACTCTTCAAATTAATCTGATATACCGAGAAAGCTTCGATCTTCAATGGCGGGCCACATCCTTCGGGACAGCTTTAAGCCGGTGGATTACAAAGAGGGCGAGCGCTCAAATCTTGTTCTATCAGAGTTTCATCACATCGTCGGTACGGCTTTTTTATATACTCTCCTATGATATTTTATTTCTCCGGTACAGGTAACTCTGAATGGATTGCAAATCAGCTCTCTAAAGGACAAAATGAAGATTTGGTCTTTATCCCTGAGGCATTGAAAAATGAGGCGCTGGAGTTCGATTTGCAGAAAGATGAAAAGATTGGTTTTGTGTTTCCGATTTACTCATGGGCTCCTCCTGAAATTGTACTGCGCTTTATCAATCGAATTTCTTTGAAAGAATACCAGAATCAGTATTTGTTTTTTGTTTGTTCTTGTGGGGATGATACGGGACTTACTCAACAAGTGTTGGTGAAAGCGTTGAATGATAAGGGGTTGCTGTGTCATGCCGGTTTTTCTGTTACTATGCCCAATAATTATGTGTTGCTTCCCGGTTTTGATGTGGATACTAAGGAGTTGGAGAGGATTAAGTTGGCAAATGCAGTTCCACGGCTTACTGAAATAAATGCATTGATAAGCAGGAGAGAGAAGATTTTTTCTTGTCACGAAGGAAGCCTGCCTTTTCTAAAAACGAGAATTATAAATCCTTTGTTTAATCGTTTTCAAATGTCTCCTAAACATTTTTATGCAACAGATAGTTGTATCTCATGTAAGCGTTGCGAGAAGGTTTGTCCGGTAGATAATGTGAAACTTCGGGAGGGGAGACCTGTTTGGGGAAAGAATTGCACCTCTTGCTTGGCGTGTTATCACGTTTGCCCTCAGCAAGCGGTGCAATATGGGAAAAGAACGAGAAACAAAGGGCAATATTTCAACCCTGATAAATCTATTCGTCTTTGATTTTAATGCAACAGTTTGACAAGTCCTCGATGATAGCCAGGCTTTCTACTCTAACGCCTTGTTCTTCCAGTACTTTACGGCCGTTTTGAAAGGCTTTTTCGATAATAAAGCCCATTCCTACTAGATTTGCTCCGGATTGTTTGATGAGGTCGAGAATACCCAATGCAGCGTTCCCGTATGCGAGGAAGTCATCTACGAAGAGAACATTGTCATCGGGAGTGAGAAAATCAGAACTGATAACGACTTCATAATCACGGTCTTTAGTGAATGAATGTACAATTGTGCTTAATGCATTCTGGATTGTTTTGGGTGATTTCTTCTTGGCAAACACGACTGGCAAGTCCATTAGATAACCTGTCATAATAGCCGGGGCGATACCGCTGGCTTCAATTGTCATGATTTTATTTACGTTTGTAGCTGCAAAACGGCGGACAAACTCAACCCCGATTGATTTCATCAGGACGGGGTCCATTTGATGATTGATGAAACCGTCTACTTTAAGGATACCTCCTTCGTAGCATTTTCCGTCTTGCAGGATTCTTTTTTTAAGTAATTGCATACTATATATGATGTTAATTAATAATGTGCTAATATTCCATTCCGCATGATAAAGAAAGCGGTAGTGGTATATTAGCACATATACAGTTTAAATAGTTACTTATTGTCTCTTAAGTCTTTCACCCGGACGGCTTTTCCTTCACTTTGCGGAAGGGAGCCCTTTTTCACTAGTTTCACTTTGGGCGTCACTAGTATTTCGTCTTTCAACTGACGGGTAATATCCTTGCGGATTTTTTCCAGTTCTATATAGTTATCTGTCGAAAGATCACTTAGTTCAACTTCGACAATCATTTCATCCTGATTGTTTACGGTTTCGAGCGTAATCAGATAATTGCTACCTAATTCGGGGAACCGTACCAGAATTTTCTCGACTTGCATCGGGAAGATATTAACTCCCTTAATGATAAACATATCGTCACTACGTCCTTTGATACGGTCGATACGAATGTGTGTACGGCCGCACGGACACTTGCCGGGAAGAATCCGCGTTAAATCCCGTGTGCGATAGCGAATTAACGGCATCATCTCACGATCAAGGGTTGTAAGTACCAGTTCGCCGATTTCTCCTTCAGGGACAGGCTCGCAGGTTTCGGGGTCAATGATTTCTACCAGGTAGCAATCTTCCCAAAAGTGCATTCCGTTTTGTTCCTGGCATTCGAAAGCGACACCGGGACCGTTCATCTCTGTCATGCCGAAACTGTTGTATGCTTTCACACCTAACATTCGTTCTATTTTACGACGCTGTTCATCAGTGTGGGGTTCGGCGCCGATAACGAGTGTTTTCAATGTTGTTCCCTTGGGGTCGAGTCCTTCTTCTTGAAAGACTTCAGCCAAGCGGATTGCATAGCTGGGGATTGCATGCAGGGCAGTAGTCTTGAAGTCGTTGATGAACTTGATCTGGCGTTTGCTATTTCCGGCTGCCGCAGGGACTGTTAGACATCCGAGTCGTTCGGCGCCATATTGGAAACCTAGTCCGCCTGTGAACATACCATATCCTGAACTGTTTTGGAAGACATCTGTTTTACGAATTCCTACGGTATATAGACAGCGGGCTACCAAATTAGCCCACGAATCAAGATCGTGCTGTGAATGAACAATGACGGTTGGATTTCCGGTTGTACCACTGGAAGAGTGGATACGTACACCGTCATTCTGCATATCACCGGCTACTAACCCAAAAGGATAGTTAGCGCGCATATCTGCCTTTGTAGTAAAAGGAATTTTACGGATATCATCCAAGGACTGTATATTGTCAGCAGTAATGTTATGCTTGCTAAAAACTTCCTTATAATAAGGTGCGTTAGCGGCTATGTTGATTGTTTTCTTGAGCCGTTGAAGTTGCAGTTCCTGCAACTTCTCGCGGCTCATGGTTTCTATTTCTTCTTCCCAGTACTGTGTATTCATGGTAGTGACAATTATTACATTAGTTTTTCTGCAATTTCCTTGCCGGCAGCCAATGCTTTAAGATTCATTTCTACAATTGCTTCTCCTTTGCGCAGAAAGATTTCACGAATGCTGTCTTGCACTTTCTCGTAATCAATGCCGAGGAATGGAATTGTTGCTCCCAGTAAGACAATGTTGGCAACGCGGGCGGAACCTACTTCTTTGGCTACTTTGTCAACGTTCAACACAATCTTATGTGGCAGTTTGTTGATTTCTGCCATTACTTTATCTTCCTCCGGATAATTGGGAATGTTGACAAACGGAGTTTCATTGGTAACCAACCAGCCTTCGGGGCTGAGATAGGGGAGATAACGCAACCCTTCCATTGGCTCCAGTGAAATGATGAGATCACATTTTCCGGAAGGAATTAAATCCGAAGCAATCGGTTGGTCGCTAATACGGAGATTGGATTGAACATCTCCACCGCGCTGACTCATTCCGTGTACTTCTGCCTGTTTCATGTACAGACCCTCTTTTAAGGCGGCCTTACCGATTACTGTGGCGATAGACAGAATACCCTGTCCACCTACTCCTGATAATATAATATCTTTTTTCATGGCTTATTTACTTCTTTTTTTGCGTGCTAATGTCTGGATACACTCTCTACGTGGAATAATGACGGATACACCACGATATTCGATTTCTTCACGTATGATACGTTTCATTTCTTCATAATTCTTTTTCAATGGAACCACTACACGGATATGAGCCGGATCTACTCCGAGACCTGCACATATCGCTTCGATACGTCCGGTTCCGGCGGAATCCTGGCCGCCTGTCATAGCGGTTGTTTCATTGTCAGAGATGACAATCGTGACATTGGCATTTTCATTCACGCAGTCCAATAATCCCGTCATTCCTGAATGAGTGAATGTAGAGTCTCCGATTACAGCTACAGCCGGATAGAGTCCTCCGTCGGCAGCACCTTTCGCCATAGTAATGGATGCCCCCATGTCTACACATGAATTAATCGCATTGAATGGTGCATTAGCCCCTAATGTATAGCAGCCGATATCGCTGAATACTTTGTGAGACGGGTATTCTTCTTTGAGAACTTCGGTTAATGTGATATACATATCGCGATGTCCGCAACCTTCGCAAAGTGCGGGCGGGCGCATTTCTACAACAGAAGGAATGCCGAATTCTGATTTATTTTCTTTTCCTACTGCACGTGCTACGGAGTCTGGATTCAGTTCTCCGTCCTGAGACAATGTGCCGTCCAAGCGTCCTTTTACTTTAATTCCAATACCCAGATAACCTTTCAACTGTTTTTCTACAAACGGCTGTCCGTCTTCCAGAACAAGAATCTCGTCGCAAGATTCAGCCAACTGAAGGATTTGTTTTTTAGGTAATGGGTACTGACCAATTTTAAGTACAGGGTACTCACAGCCTTCAGGATAATTCTCCATTAAGTAATTGTAACCGATGCCACAGGCGATGATTCCTAATTTCTTGTTAGGGCCGTCTGTGTATTTATTGTAAGGTGATTCTTCGGAAGCTTTGATGAATTCATCCTGGCGTGCGAGCAGAACTTTATAACGTTTGCGTGCGTTTCCCGGTAATAAGATAAATTGACGGGGATCGTCACTGAAAGATATACCGTTCTGTGGTTTTTGTTCTTTGCGTTCTACTCCGGAGCGAGAGTGCGCCAAGCGGGTTACCATACGCATTAAAACCGGTTCGCCTAGTTTCTCTGAAAATTCAAATCCGTCATATACCATATCGTATGCTTCCTGCTGGTTGCTGGGCTCATACATCGGTATAAGGGAGAAGTCCCCATAAAAACGGCTATCTTGTTCGTTCTGAGAAGAATGCATGCTTGGGTCGTCGGCTGCTACTACAATCAGTCCGCCTTTCACGCCTGTAATAGCAGAGTTGACAAAACAGTCGGCAGCTACGTTCATACCTACGTGCTTCATACAAACTAATGCCCGTTTACCAACGAAAGACATACCCAACGCAGCTTCCATAGCTGTTTTTTCATTGGTACACCAACGGTTGTGTATATTCTGTTCGGTCGTTATAGGGGCCATTTGAATATATTCCGTAATCTCAGTTGAAGGAGTACCGGGGTAGGCGTAAACACCTGAAAGTCCGGCATCCAGTGCAGCTTGTGCAATGGCTTCGTCGCCAAGTAAGAGTTGCTTGCTCATATATTTCTTTTATTAGTGTTGATCACAGTTTGTTATTATATCGCGCAAAGATAGCCTTTTCAGTTCGTTTTATCACAGAATTACTTGAAAATCTTTCTTTCATTCAGTGCTTTCCAGTATTTTCTTGCATTTGCCATGTGGTCGGCATAATTGGAGGCAAAATTATGAGTTCCTGAGAAATCTTCTTTCGCGCACATATATATATAGTTATGTTTTGTATAGTTTAATACGCTGTCTATTCCTTTTTTAGTAGGAATGCGGATGGGACCGGGGGGTAATCCGGTATTTGTATAAGTATTATACGGTGAATTTACTTTAAGATTCTCGTTAGTGATACGTCTTAAGGCGAAATCTTGCAAGGCGAATTTTATGGTAGGATCTGCCTGTAGAGGCATATCTTTTTGTAAACGGTTGATATAGAGACCTGCTACCAACGGTTTTTCTTCATTATTATTGGTCTCTTCTTCTACGATCGAAGCGAGTGTGCAGACTTCTTCCGGAGTCATTCCGATTGCCGTAGCCCGAGCTAGCCGTTCGTTGTTCCAGAAGCGTTCATGCTCTTTTTGCATGCGCTGAAAAAAATCGTCTACGCTCATATCCCAATATACCTGGTAAGTTTCCGGAATAAAAAGACATGGAATCGTTTTACTGTCATATCCCAACTTGGACTGAAAGGTAGAGTCGAATAGTTGACGAGCTATTTCGATAGAATCTATCATAAGTTGTTTACCTATACTCCGTGCAAGGCGGTCTATAGTCCGTACACTTCCAATAGTGAGATTCATAGGCTCTTGATAGCCTCTGGAGAAACGGCTATACACATGGTATACATTGTCATTCGGGCGAATAGCATAGCGTCCGGTATGTATATTCTGATTGAAATTCTTGTATTTAGACATCCAATAGAAGCCGGTGAAGTTCTTTATATGTCCTGAACGTTTTATTTTATTAAATATGGAGTCGGCCGTGTCGTCCCGATCTACATAAATATACACGGTTCTGGAGGGGTGGAACTGAGGAGCAAACAGATAGTAATAAACAGTGCCTCCTGCAATGGCGCATAGGAAAATGGCTCCGACCAGAATTGTCAATAAAATCTTTCTTTTCTTCATCTTATGAGACGTTATTTTTTTGCTGTGCCAAAGATAGGAAGAATTTGGATAGGAGTGATTTCTTTCTGTGATGAATCGCTGAAAAGGAATAGAATTTATTTAGTTTTTCTTTATATTTAAAGAGCCGGATCGGCAGATTGTTTTGGTTGAATTGCAATTTCTTATTAGTGCCACATGTGGAACTAATAAGAAAAGATATATGGGTTACTTGCTGTTTACCAAACAGATAGTTAATTCGGCCACTGGTGATAATTGGCTTCGGCTTCTATTTTGTTTTCAATTTCATCAGGTAGAGTTGCAAAGAAATCCATGTGTGTAAGTCGTTCGATACTGTCTATGGTAACTACATATGAGTGAAGAGGATCTGTTGCTTGTTCATTATTGAATAAGAAACCAATGGCTCGCATGGGTTTGACAAAAGGAGAGAGGACTACTTTGAAAAACTGTTGGGGTACTGCAACTTTATTTTTTCCGATTGTTTTCGATTCTCTTTCTATGATAGGTCCGCAAATAACGATGACAGCGCTGTCTGCAATAGCCCAGTCCCGGATCTTTTCTTCCAGATTTTTCCAGCCTCTTCTATTTAATTGCGGATGTTGTGGGCACATATTGCTAAAATAGAACGACTCTTTCATCGCTTTCGGACTCCATTTCATATCTGCAGCCGGTGCCATGTGTCCTTTATCATATCCTGAACGTGTATAATCCGCATTTGTTGCAATAGTCCCTATTGCTAATGGATCGGCAATGAAACGGTTACTTCTTTTTTCTTTTCCTTTGGTTTCTTGTCGGGTAAGTTCATAGGATACCCAATTCGGAAGTTTTAAATCTTTATTATAAGAAACGGTATATCCTGTATGTCGAATGATTTGCTCTTGTTTGGGAGCTAATGAGACAGGGATCTCCAAATTTCTGCCGGAAGGAATTTGAGAAGATGTATTAACTTGTGGTTCGTTGCTTTTTTGCGTTTGGGTATTAAACTGTTGGCAATACAAATAGACACCATAAAGAACAGGTATAAGTATAACAATAGTGATAATACATCCTAATTTATAATTAGAACGTGATTTCTTTTTGAATAATTTCCTGTTTTGATTTCGTTTCATCAGATGCAGTTCAATATTATGAAAAAAGCGTTAACTATGATGATAGTTAACGCTTTATTATCAAGAGCCGCTAGCCAGACTTGAACTGGCGACCTACGCGTTACGAAGTCCCGTGTAGCGGATAAATTATTACGTTGACTATCAGTCTGATATGTTCGTTTTCTGAATTTCTTAAAACACAATCTACTATACAAATGCAGTTTTTAAGGTAGAATTGATATGTTAATAATAAACTCTATAAATCTTTTGATTGATACGCAATCGCTATCGAGTCGTGAAGATGTCTCGTGATTGTATCTTCTATTACTACATCTACGAAAAACATATCATTAGAACTTTTCTCTATGGTTCCCTTGATTCTTTTATGTTTTATATTCCATAAATACAGAACCTCGCTAACATCCACTTTTAAACTATCCTCACTTACTGTATTTTCAAACTCAGGGCTACCATATTGAGCATTAAACAAGTTCTTAACTTCATACAATTTACGTACTGAACTACTATACCCCTCCACATATTCATGAAAGACTACAGCAAAAAGCCTGTTATCATGTGTCATAATTGACACATCTTCAAATTCTACGTTTCCTATTTGCTTGTATTTTAATGGAATAACCCATTTGGAAGTGTCTTCCACGGAGATATACCCCAAATTAATCATCTCATCAAGATTCATCCCCCATTTCAAGTCTTTAAATGCTTTAATAGCTTGTTCATCAGTGTATTTATCCACTATGGAATTGATAGGAATGTCCACATTCTTTTTGTTATTATTACATCCCATTATCGCTAATGCAGCCACCATTAAAAATAAAACCTTTTTCATTGTGCTTTAATATTTAGTTTGTTCTTTAATTCGTTGAAAATGTCGGGATTTTCCATATCCAACCATGTGTATCTTTTATAACTATTCCGATCAAAAGATTGCTTCTTTTCATATACAAATAGATAATATTTGTCACACAGGACAATAACAGATGACTCCAACAATTGAGCGTATGATTTAGCTTGTATGAAAGCATCTTCTATCGCTTGATTATTTTTCATGTGCAACTTTGCTTCTATCAAAACTTTTGCCTTTTCTTCATTTGGCTTGTTATCATAATGCAAAGCGTAATCCGGAAATATCCGACGCCCTCTACCCGCTTTTATTCCTAATTCACGAATGAAATCTTTATTCTCATACCAGTCCATAGAATTAAGTAGTCGTTCTAAAAGCAGCTTCTCTACATCTTTTTCTTTTCTAATATCAAGATTTTTAGGCAATGTAGGTGCATACAACTTCGGAAGAATATTAATATCGAATCCTTTCGCTTTTATCATACGAAGCAGTTCTAAATAATCTTCATTACTCATCGGATAACCATTTACTCCTTGAAAATTCTTTCGAACAAGCGGATGTTTGGAAAAGTATTCATCTGCTTGTAGTTCTTTCAGAGCAATGCGAGGAATATCCACTCTATTGCCAATATAAGTATTGCTATAGAAACGAAATAATGGGTCTACAACTCCATTAGTTAATGCGATTTCTATACATGAGATAGCACTAATTGGTAATGTTTCATAATGTACAAGAATATCACCCCGCTTCGTTTCTTGATTTGACTGCCAGAACTTCATTTCCAATACAAGGTCTTCAGGATACATCAAACCACCAATAAACCAGGCTTGTGCTGGTTGCGGAATATCCCCCTTTTCTTTCTCTAGAATATTGAAAGCAAAATCATATAAAAAGGCACATAATTCCGTTGAAGATAATCCATTTTTCTTCCTAAACTCATAAAAGGTTTCACATAATCCCCAATAATACATACATCTTCCCTCATAATCATTTTTTTTAGGTATACCAGGAAGGTCAATATCAAAAAAATCGGCTATTTTGTTTAACTCAAATATCCGACACAGAAATAGATATGGAAAGAAATATTCAGGTGCAAATTGTGATAGAATGTAAGACATAGGTTGTATGATTTCAAGCATATTTTTGAAATCATTAGCTGGAATCCATTGTTGTCCCTCCACCCTTATACCTAACGTAATAAGTGAAACATACAAATCTTTTGCTTCATCCAATGAGACGGGGCTGTCATACTCTGACACACCGTAACAATATATATCTTCCAACCAATCATTATATAAATCTTTGGGTATAAAATTGGCATGTGGGCAGTATCTTTTAAATAAGTCATACCCTTCTGCATCGGAAAAATACTTTATCATTTTTTTTCCGACAGATGCCTGCTTATACAGATTCCATATATATGGATTGAATTTCATCTTATACCCAGTTCATTACATTAACCACTCCTACTACTATTGCCCAGTCTTGAATTTCACTAGCAGGAAGATCATATGGTATAAACCCCTCTTCTTCATTAAAAGATACACATTTTATATATCCTTCCTTTTCTGAAGGCATTACTTTTTTTATAACCACTCCATCTGGAGTTGCCAAAGCATACACTTCTCCCCACCTTACATGAGATCTACTTTTCCAAATTCTGCATCCTACAATAGAACGTTCAGGAATACTTCTTTCTGGATATTTTCTATTTATCATACTACGCCCACGTGTTCTCATAGTAAAATCACACCCAGCTAAATCGGGTATAATGTATCTATCGCATTTATTGGCTTCTATCGCTATTTCAAACCCTGAAGGCATTCCGCAAGAAGCAGCTTCCAACTCAAATAAAGGGATAGCATTTTTGTTATTGCAATCCAAATGCGGTGTATCCAAAGCGATATTATCGCAATCAATCTCCATAAAAGGTATAATAATATTCCGCCCAAATCTTTCAACTATACTATTATATAGTTCTTCTGTAAGACTTTTCTTTCCAGTCTCAAGTTCAGACAGATACGATTGAGAAATACCTACTTCCTTTCTAAACGTCTCTTGATTCATTTTCAGAGACTTACGCAGTTTTGCAATATTTAGTCTACTCATATATTGTTAAATATTGTCAATATAGCGATATTTTATTGCGATAAATAGCGATATATTGCGATAACCTAGTATATTTGCATCATCAAACAGTGATAACCTAATCACTTTTGCAAAGAAAGACATTTTTAAGGTCATATACAATAGTATAAATGCATTAAAATACACGATTATGAGCACGAATTTTAAAAATCAAATGAAAGAGGTCATGAGTTTAGCATGGTCTTTTGTAAAGAGAAACGGTTTCTCTATGAGCGAAGCACTGAAATGCGCATGGGCAAATATGAAGTTGAAAGCTCAAATGAAAAGCAAGATTGTGAAGTTCTATTTTCAGAAAGTAGATGGCACAATGAGAGAAGCTTACGGCACACTTTGCGAAAAATACATGCCGGCAGTAACTGGTACTGATAAAAGAGCAAAGAACGATACGATTCAAACCTATTTCGATACAGAACGCGGTGAGTTCAGATGTTTCAAGAAAGCCAACCTTTTAAAATTGTATGATTATGACACGTTACGAGATTGAACAAGGCTTGAATGCCTTATACAGAGACCTGGACAATGCTCAGAATATGGATGAAGAAACAGCCCGCAGAGTTTACAATGTAGATTGCAAGGCTGATATCATAGATGTTATCGAAGAAGAAATTAATACCTATGAAGCCATCCTTTCAGGACCGGACACAGACGAAGATAACGACATGGATTATGATGCCCTTTGTCTGATTCAAGGCTTAAGCAGATACGCGTAGAATCTTACATGATTATACGAGCACGACAGCCCATGCAGACGTAGAGAATATTCTACACGGGCACTATTGATTAAGCTCTTTGACATATTGTAAAAGCCTTTACGGTGTAATTCATAAGCCGTTAAGGACAACCAAAGATAATGAACGCACATAAGCAAGTTGGAGCTTGCGAGCTGTGCAATGTTTAACAAATAATAGATGTGTAACCATAGTCTTTGAGGTGTAAGTAATGACGGATTAGGCGACCGACACGCACATCGACACATATAGCTAACAGAAAGGCGTGATGCTTGGAATCGAATTCCTCTGTTAGCACAGAGAAAACGATTGAAATTTAAAATATGAATAGTTATGATAAAAAAAATAGTTCAGTATTTCAGAAAACGCAATGATATGAGGTTGCGCAAATGGTGTGCAGAGTTGGCGGTAAAGACAGACTGTATTCATTATACTAATATGTACGATGCCGCCAACAAAATTTACGAATGGGTTAAAGGGATGCCTGAATCAAAGCCTTGATCTCTTCGTAAGATTGATTTGTGTTTACAAAATGAGAGCCGTTCGCCGATGGAGCGGTGAGAATAATTTGCACCTTTCCACTTTTTAAGGTGTTCAGGAAACAGATAGTATCCACATTAACTAATGTTTTCCCACCATTTTGAATCTCAACTTCAATAAATTGTTTCATATTTCTTAATTTTTAGTTAGACACCTCAAAGTTAAGAAAATCCCCTGATTATAACGTGATGTTGCCAATCGAATTGGTTCAGGGGAACAAACTTTCAAATTTTATAATTATGAAAATAATCCAGTTGATTTTAGCCATAATTTTAGCCTTATGTGCTATAATTATGTTTTATGGGACAATCACAACCCATAGCCCAATAAAAACGATCTCTATTATTATCATGGGGATTATTTGTATCGGCTGTTTTGCTTTTGTCAGAATCACCTACACAGAATTACGTGAATAACAGAGATCCGCAAAAAGGTAGACCGACAATCCGGCATAAGGTTCCTGCAATAAACCAGTACTGTGAGTAAGGGAAACCAGCCGGGCGGATTCTGAAAAATATAGTAGTTTTTGTCGTGTTTTATTTTGTATTTGTACTGGGTGTGCCGTCTGTGAAGATAGTACACCTTTTTTATTTGGGTGGTTGGCTTATCGGTTAGAGCTTCGTGTTGCGCAACCAATTGGTACGATTGAGAGGGGTTCGATTCCTCTACCACCCGCCAATCATTAATTTAATTTTTAATCTTATGGCAACAATCAGAGAAACGATTTTAAAAGTAAAGCCGGGCAAACAAAAGATTATCCCGCTATCAGAAGTTGATGTTACAGGCTACAGACAACAAGCCCATGTAATTAGCAAAGAATTGAGAGATAAAGGTGTTGTTGTTCCAGGCGGCAAGCCGGCATACACAATCTCTAAAAACAAGTACACCGGATCAATGTATATTATAAATAATATGCAGAAATAGTATCTAATCTTACACGATTATGGATAGAGTATTTACAGAGCTATCTGATAGAGAAAATGAAATTGCTCAATTGTATGGTGGTGGGTTAGAGGTGAAGGAGGTCGCTAATCTTCTTTTTCGTTCCTCTGCCACTATTAGAAATCACATGCAGAGCATATATGAAAAGCTACAGGTAAGAAACAGAAGTGAGTTATCCATTAAAATGATGGAAAGACTTAATCGTGTTAAGTTTACCTTAGACTTATCACCAATAGTTAGGGCTTCTATTTCCTGTTTTCTATTATGTGTATTCTCACTATCGCTTTACCACGAACAAAGCGAGATGAGAAGAGGAAGAGAAGCAAAGGTTGAACGAATTGAAAGAATAAGGAGGTCAGAATGAATGCAGAAACTAAGCTGAATACTCTCTATCGAATAGGTAGCAGAGTTTCTCTCAATAAAGAGCAAGCAAAAGAGTTTGTAGGCGGTCGTTACAGACTTGAAAAGCTGATAGCGGAGAAGAAAATACGGGCAAAAAAGACCGGAACCACGAAAATGTCTCCTTATGCTATCAATGCTTGTGATGTGCTTCTTTATGCTATTGATTCTAAAGAACAGAGAATATAAATTAACCCTTTAAATTTTACGATTATGAGTCTTATCAAAAAATCAAATGAATTAGTAATCCCTACCACAGTGAAAATGATGATCTACGGCCAGGCTGGTATGGGAAAATCAACTGTGGCATTGAGCGCACCGAAACCTTTGTTATTGGATTTCGATAATGGCGTTAAGCGTATGAATATGGTGCATTTGGAAAACATAGACACAGTACAGGTCACCTCTTGGAGTGATGTTCAACAGGTCTTGCAGGAGGATTTGTCGGCTTATCAGACCATTGTAGTTGATACTATCGGTAAGATGATGGATTTCATCATTACTTATAAATGTGGTAGCCGCCAACCGTCTATCAGGGATTGGAGTGGTATCAATGCTGAATTTTCTTGGATGACAAGAACACTCTCAAGTCTGAACAAGCATATTATTTTCGTTGCCCATCGGGACACAAGAAAAGAAGGTGATGATACGGTATTCATTCCTGCTTTACGTGAGAAATCCTACAACTCCATCGTTACTGAACTGGATTTGCTCGGTTATCTCGAAATGAAAAGCGAAAGAGGCGTGCAAAAACGTACTATTACTTTCGACCCAACTTCAAGAAATGACGGTAAGAATACCTGCAATCTTCCTTCAGTAATGGAGGTTCCTACCATTCTTGATAAGAATGGCAATCCGACTGCCAAAAACGACTTTATCACTACCAAGATAATCAATTCGTATTTGGGTATGCTTGTAGCCAAAAAAGCGGCACAGGAAAAGTATGATAAAGTTATTGAAGAAATAAAAGAACAGATCGAACTTATTACGGATGCGGAATCTGCCAATAATTTTATCG
>OGUL01002120.1_pt1 | contig 14413 bp, 9 predicted proteins | sample 1553651 | NCBI WGS metagenome assembly OGUL01 (sample SAMEA2580048, study PRJEB22360) | human gut metagenome | biome: human gut; feature: human-associated habitat; material: faeces | place: Denmark | collected 2008/2010
ACTACCGTCTGCTGTCGCAGCTTCTTCCTTCAAGGAATGCTTTTACAGGGGAGGTGCCGGAGGGACCGTTTGCCTATCCGTATTATCATAAGAACGGATTAGAGCTTCGACGCTGGCTGGCAGGCCGGAAGATTTTTGTGCCGACAAACTGGCGCAATATCCTGGAAGAATTTGACAGGGATACCATGGAATATGACTGGGCCGCCAATGTCCTTCCTCTGCCCTGTGATCAGAGATACGGGGAGGAAGAAATGCGTTACATTGCGGATTCCATAAGAGAATGGGAGGAAACAAAAGCATGAAACACCGACTTCTGATACTGGGAACTCTGGGGGAATTTGTACAGCTGGTACAGAAATCCCGGGAAAAAGGATACTACACCATTGTCTGTGACGGATATCCGGATGGTCCGGCAAGGAAATTTGCGGACGAGGCGTATCAGATTCCGGTAACAGACACGGAAAGAATTGCAGAACTTTGCCGGGAAAAAGAAATTGACGGTATCATTACTTCCTTTTCTGACCTGCTTCTGGAATGTATGGTGAAAATTGCCGACAGGGCAGGACTGCCCTGCTATCTGAAACCGGAACAGCTTCCATGGTACCGCGATAAATCCGAGACAAGGGCACTTCTCCGGAAACTGGAACTGCCAACCCCGGGATTTCGAAAGATCCCTACAGCGGTGCTGGAAGATCCGGACAGAAAATCCAGGCTTAAGGAGCGGCTTAAAGGGCTTCGTTACCCGGTAGTCAGCAAACCGCTGGATAAATACGGTTCCCGTGGAATCTATATATCTGAAAATCTGGATGAACTTATAGAAGCGTCACAGAAAACAGCAGAATTTTCTGATATGCCGGAGATCCTGGTGGAAGAATATAACGATGGATATGAATTTAATATGATGACCTGGGTCCTGGATGGACAGGTTCATGTGATCAGTATTGCAGACCGTGAAAAAACATCGGTTGCAAAAGGCGAAATTCCCATCAGTACAAGAAATGTCTATCCGTCCAGGCTTATGGCAAAGGTAGAGAGACCTGCCACAGAACTTCTGCAGGCCTATATAGAAAAGACCGGTCAGAAAGACGGAGCGCTTTCCATGCAGTTCTTCTGGAAACCCGGGGAAGGAATCCAGGTCTGTGAGATTGCGGCACGTTTTTTCGGGTATGAGCATGAACTTACTGACATAGTATACGGATTTAATATGGAAGAACTTCTTCTGGCTTCTCTGTATGACAGAACAAAACTTCAAAAAATGCTCACAGACCATGACATACACAAACCACATTGCTGTGGCGCTGTGATCTATTTTCAGGGAAGACTGCTCACCATCGGAGATCAGTCGAAAGCTGTCCTGCTGGGACAGAAAAAAGAAGTGGAAAAACCGTGGATCTTTTATAGAGAAGGAGAAACGGTGATCGAACATGGTCCGAATCCATATCTGGCACTGTATTACGTAAAAACGGAAAACCGTGAGGAAATGGATGAACTGACACAGGAATTTTACAGGGAAATGCACATTCTGGATCCATCTGGAAAAGAAGTGGCATATCAGAATCAGATCCCCGATTATACACCTGCAGAAAAATAGGCATTGAATTTACAACATGAGTGTGAGAAAATGAAATGTACAGTTAATAAAGAAAAACCATGAAAAACAGAAAATAAAGAGGAAATACATGATTGATTTTAACAGACCTGCGTTTACAGGTAAGGAATTTGAGTATATCCGGGATGCGGTAGAACGGGGAATGCTCTGTGGGGATGGAATCTACACGAAGAAATGCTCTGCATGGATGGAAAAACGTTTTCATGCCGGGCATGTAATGCTGACGACTTCCTGTACCCATGCGCTGGAGATGGCTGCATTTCTTGCGGATATCCAGCCAGGTGATGAAGTGATCATGCCATCGTATACCTTTGTGTCAACGGCAGATGCATTTGTGCTGCGGGGAGCGAAGATCGTATTTGTGGATATTCGGCCGGATACCATGAATATCAATGAAAAACTGATCGAACAGGCGATCACAGAAAAAACAAAAGCAATCGTTCCGGTTCATTATGCAGGTGTAGCATGCGAGATGGATACGATCATGGACATCGCCAGACGCCATAATCTGAAAGTTGTGGAAGATGCGGCTCAGGGTGTGGATGCCTACTATAAAGGAAAAGCGCTTGGAACTATCGGGGATTTTGGCTGCTACAGCTTCCATGAGACGAAGAACTATACTATGGGAGAAGGCGGCGCGATCCTGTTTAATGAGGACCAGTACCAGGAGAAGGCGGAGATCCTCAGAGAAAAGGGAACGGACCGCAGCAAGTTTTTCCGCGGACAGGTAGATAAATACCGGTGGATGGATTACGGTTCCTCCTATCTTCCAAGTGAGCTGAATGCGGCGTATCTTTATGCTCAGCTGGAACAGCATAAGAAGATCAGTGACAAGAGAATGCAGATTTATGATTTTTACAATGAAAATCTGAAGTTCCTTGCCGAAGAAGGAAAGATCGAGCAGCCTTATGTTCCAAAAGAATGTACGCATAATGCACATATGTACTACATAAAAGTTCACGATATCAAAGTACGTACACGGCTTCTGAAATATCTTCGGGAGCGGGAAATCTGCAGCGTGTTCCATTATGTACCCCTTCATTCCGCACCCGCAGGAAAGAGATTCGGAAGATTTTCCGGGGAGGATGTTTATACAACAAAAGAAAGCGAACGGCTGATGCGTCTGCCAATGTTCTATAATCTTGACATGGAGGATGCGAAACGAGTCGTGGATGCAATTGCTTCTTTTGATGGATTCTGATAGAAGAAGGGGAGAATTATGAAAAAAATTAAAAAAGTATTTATGATCCTGGCAGCAGTCAGTGTGGCGCTGATGCTTCCGGTACAGGCTATGGCAGCGGTGGATCTCAATGCGAAATATGACATCAGTACCAACCAGATCCAGGGATGGCCGGCCGGAGCCGATATCATTTCTGACACGGGCGTTCTGATGGACGCGGATACGGGTGTGGTTCTTTATAATAAAGGCGCAGATGAACAGCGTTATCCTGCAAGTATCACCAAGATCATGACACTTCTGGTGGCGGTTGAGAATTCCAGCATGGATGAACAGGTAACATTTACACAGACGGGTGTACAGAATGTAAATGCGGATTCCAGTAACATTGGCACGCAGGTAGGCGAAGTCCTGTCCATGAAAGACTGTCTTTATGCACTGATCATTAAATCGGCCAACGATGTTGCTGCACAGATTGCTGAGCATATCGGTGGCACGGAGCAGGCGTTTATCGATATGATGAACCAGCGAGCTCAGGAAATCGGATGTACGAATACACATTTTGCCAATTCCAGCGGACTTCCGGATGATAATCATTATTCCTCCGCAAGAGATATGGCTCTGATCATGAGGGAAGGTCTGAAAAATGACGATTTCCGTACTGTGATCGGGACTGCGGATTATACGATCCAGCCTACCAATATGAATGCTCAGCAGAGAGTTCTGCATACGCACCATCCAATGTTCGCGCCGGAAAGCGGATTTTATTATCAGGGATGCATCGGTGGAAAAACAGGAACTACAGTTGCGGCAGGCCATACCCTTGTTACTGCGGCTACAAGAGATAATACAACGTATATTGCAGTGACCATGAGGGCAGCTGATCTGGCGAATTCCTGTATGGACAGTACTGCCATGTTTAACTATGGTTTTGATAATTTCACAAAAACAGAAGTAGACGGAGGAAGTGTGCTTCTTCCAAAGGGAACAGATCTGAATTCTCTCACAAAGAAATCCGAAGATGTAAACGGAAAAACAGAAACTTCTTATTATTTTGGAGAATATCTGGTGGGCAGCGGAAGTGTGGCACAGGCTACAGCAACTCCAACGCCGGAGCCAACTGCGGCATCTGATCAGGAAAATACAGAAGGTTCCGAAACAGAAACAGCAGCAGATCAGACTGCTGCAAAAACAGAGAAGAGTACAGCCAGCAAAGAAAGCAGCGAAACAGAAGGAATGCCGGTACTTCGAAAGATCCTTCTGGGAATCATGGCAGTTATGATCCTGATCCTGATCGCTCTTCTTGTGGCACTCAGAATAAAAGAAAAGAAACACGCAAATAAATATCGTTAGAAAAGGAGAAAGAAAAATGGGAAAAATAAAAGTAACACAGTGCGGAGATATTGAAGGACTGAAAGTGATCGAGCCAACAGTTTTTGGGGATTCCAGAGGATATTTCATGGAAACTTACAATTACAATGACTTCAAGGAAGCCGGCATTGATGTGGAATTTGTTCAGGACAACCAGTCCAGCTCCCGTTACGGTGTCCTCCGCGGACTTCATTTCCAGATCAACTATCCGCAGGATAAACTGGTACGTGTGGTAAACGGAGAGGTTTTTGATGTTGCAGTTGACCTTCGTGAGGGATCCAAAACATTCGGAAAATGGTACGGAGTAGTTCTTTCAGCAGAAAACAAGAAACAGTTCTTTATCCCGAAGGGATTTGCCCACGGATTCCTGGTACTTTCCGAGAATGCGGAGTTCACCTACAAATGCTCTGACTTCTATCATCCAAACGACGAGGGCGGTCTTATCTGGAATGACAAGGATATCAATGTAGAGTGGCCGATCCCGGAAGGCATGGAGCTTATTTTCTCCGACAAGGATCAGAAGTGGGGAAGCTTCGAGGAATATAAGAATCGATAAGGAATTACAGAATGAAGAAAATATTAGCTTTGCCGGCAGAGCTGTACCAGAATCGAAAGCTGGTTTTAAGCCTTGCAAAAAATGATTTCAAAACAAAATATGCAGGATCCTATCTTGGCATTGTCTGGGCATTCATCCAGCCTATCGTGACGATCCTGGTCTACTGGTTTGTATTTTCCGTGGGACTGAAAGCCGGAACTGTATCGGATTATCCTTTTGTACTCTATCTGGTATCCGGTATCGTGCCGTGGTTTTTCTTCCAGGATGCGTTAAACGGTGGAACCAATGCACTGATTGAGTACAATTACCTTGTAAAAAAGGTTGTATTTAAGATCAGTATTCTTCCCATCGTGAAGATCATTTCCGCACTTTTTGTGCATGTGTTTTTTGTAGTGTTCGCACTTATTTTGTGCGCATGTTATGGATATACACCAAGTTTATATACACTGCAGATCATTTATTATTCCATCTGTACCTTCCTTTTGGTACTGGGGCTTGTGTATGCCACAAGTGCAATCGTCATTTTTTTCCGTGACCTGACCCAGATCATCAGCATTTTTCTCCAGGTTGGCGTATGGCTTACACCGATCATGTGGGATATCAATATGCTGTCTTCACATCCATGGCTGATCAAGCTGTTCAAGCTGAATCCGATGTACTATGTAGTTACGGGTTATCGTGATTCCATGCTTGGTCATGTCGGAATCTGGAACCATGCTTCATGGACGATCTATTTCTGGTTGGTTACGATCCTGCTTTTCGGACTGGGATCTGTAATATTCAAACGTCTGAAACCGCATTTTGCAGACGTTCTTTGATCGAATCAGGGAAGTCTCCTGCGGAAACTTGCTCAGTACGCAGAAAAACAGCAAAACGGCGACAGATTGTGAGAGTGAACGATTTACACAAAAGTGAGGTTAAAAATGGCAGAAGATATTGCGATTTCAGTAAATGATGTCAGTAAAATGTATAAACTTTACGATAATCCCATGGACCGTCTTAAAGAGTCTCTGGGATTATCCAGAAAAAAGAAATATAAAGAGCACTATGCTCTGAACCACGTATCTTTTCAGGTGCATAAAGGGGAAACAGTAGGAATCATCGGAACCAATGGATCTGGTAAATCTACGATCCTGAAGATCATCACAGGCGTACTTTCTCCTACAGGTGGAGAAGTTTCCGTAAATGGAAGGATTTCCGCTCTTCTGGAGCTTGGAGCAGGATTTAACGGAGAATATTCCGGACTTGAGAATGTATATCTCAACGGAAGTATGATCGGTTTTTCCAGAGAGGAGATTGATGCCAAGCTGCAGTCTATCCTGGATTTTGCAGATATTGGAGAGTTTATCCATCAGCCGGTAAAAACATACTCCAGTGGTATGTTCGTGCGTCTGGCTTTTGCGGTGGCCATCAATATCGATCCGGAGATCCTGATCGTTGATGAGGCGCTTTCCGTAGGTGATGTATTTTTCCAGGCAAAATGTTACCGGAAATTCGAGGAGTTCAAGGAAATGGGTAAGACCATTTTGTTCGTAAGCCACGACCTGAGCAGTATCGGAAAATACTGCGATCGGGTTGTTCTTCTCAACAAAGGAGAAAAGCTTGCGGAAGGTGGCGCCAAGGAGATGGTCAATCTCTACCGTCGTGTGCTGGTGAATCAGTATGATGATGCAGATCTGGAGGAAGGTGCAGAGAATGCAGAAGCAGGGCAGGATGGTCAGCTGACAGATGGCACAGCTGGAGAAAATGTGTCGAAAAAAGAGCATGCCGGAGGCGGCAGGGCTATGAAAGACAGCCTGAATCTGAATCCGAAGGTTCTTGAGTATGGCAGTAAGCTTGGAGAGATCGTGGATTTTGCGATCCGGGATGATACCGGAATGATTACAAATGTGATCGAAAAAGGTAAAGAATTTTCTGTTCAGATGAAGGTACGCTTTCAGGCAGATGTCAATGACCCGATTTTTGCATTCACACTGAAAGATCTGAAAGGTACGGAAATCACAGGAACAAACACCATGTATGAACACACTCCTGTGAAACCGCAGAAAGCCGGTGATGTGCGGGAGATTACTTTTAAACAGATAATGCCGCTGGAGGCAGGAGAATATATGCTTTGTCTGGGCTGCACAGGATATAAAGACGGCGATTTTACCGTATTTCACCGGCTTTATGATGTGTGCAATCTGACGGTGATCACAGATAAAAAAGCAGTGGGATATTTTGACATGTTTTCCAAAGTATCTGTGAAATAAGTGGAGGAACTACTATGGCGGAGTTGAATTTAGATTATTATACGGCGAAGGATCATTATTCCGATGGGGATATCGAGGAAACACTTCTGAAAATGGCACAGGAAGGGAAATCGTTTGAGGACCTGCCGGAGGATGAAGTGAGTTTTCCCATGGTCTATCATTTTTCCGGACTGCGGGAGAATATTTTAAGCTGGTACCCTCTGAAAGAGACGGATTCCGTTCTTGAGATCGGAGCCGGATGCGGAGCTATTACCGGAATGCTTTGCCGCAAGGCCGGGCATGTGACTTCAGTGGAGCTTTCCAAGCGTCGTGCAGACATAAATTATGCAAGAAACAATGATAAAGAAAATCTCACGATCATGGTTGGAAATCTCAACGACATGACTTTTCCGGAGAAATTCGACTATGTGGTAGTAAACGGTGTTCTGGAGTATGCCATGAGTTTTACGGAAGGAAAAACTCCTTACGAGACATTTCTTCAGCGTATGGGTGCATACCTGAAACCGGAGGGAAGACTTCTGATCGCCATCGAGAACCGACTGGGACTGAAGTACTTTGCCGGAGCACCGGAGGATCACACAGATCTTCACTTTTTCGGAATCAACGGATATCCGGGAAATCAGTCTGTGCGCACCTTTTCCAAGAATGAACTGGGAGAGCTGCTGGAAAACAGCGGCTTTCCTTTTCTGCACTTTTATTACCCGTACCCGGATTACAAATTTCCTACAGAAATTTTTACAGATGAGAGCCTTTATACCAATTCCTATGGAAGAAACTATCCGGTGTACACAGATAAGACAGCGGATCTTTTCTCAGAACATGCAGGGGTAAAAGCTTTTGAAAAAGAGAAGATCCTGAGCAGTTTTGTGAATTCTTTCCTTGTGGAGGCCGGAAGAACAGAAAGACAGGAGAAGGAAGAAATTCTCTATGTAAAACTGAATCAGGAACGAAAGGAAAAGTTTCGGCTTCTGACAAAGATCGTTCGTGAGAACGGAGAGGTCCGTGCAGAAAAAGAGGCCATGGTGCCTGAGGCAGAGGGGTTCCTGAAGACCCTGGAAAAGCTTGGAGCGGAAAAAACAGGCTCTGATAAATATAAAAATCTTCCATGCAAGGCAGAAAACGGAAAAGTCAGCTATCCGCTTCTTACCGGAAAAACTCTTCATCAGGAAATCGCTGAACTTGCTCATGAAGGAAAAACCGGGGAGCTCAAAGGACTTCTTAAGAATTTCCATCGGGATTTTTTCCAGTCCCGCAGGATCATGGATTACAGAACGAAAGAGTTCTGTGAGGTATTTGGAAAATATCCCGGAAGAACAGATTATGAATGTGTCTGCCCTGCCAATGTGGATCTGATCTGCAGTAATATTTTCATGGGTGAAAGCCAAAATCAGATCATTGATTATGAATGGATGTTTGATTTTCCTGTACCGGTGAATTTCATTATGTGGCGTCTGATCCATGAACTGTATACTCATATTCCGGAGCTGCCACAGCTGATACATGAAGATGATATGATGGCAGAATTTGAAATCGGTTACACAGATTATGAGATCTTCATGAAATGGACCATGCATTTTGTTTATGAGTATGTTGGATGTGGATCCCTGCTTCCGTTTGAACAGAAAAAAGTACCGGTTTCCGTAACAGAGCTGGTGAACAGAGAAAGAGAAAAACACCAGATGCACAGTAAGATTTACTATGATCTTGGTGAGGGCTTCTGTGAAGAACATACGCTTTATGCAGAGGGAAAACTTACAGGAAACCGTTTTCGGGTGGAGTTTGATCTTTCCGAAATTGAGGGGATAAAGAATCTCCGATGGAATCCGGCAAACGGTCATTTCCTGAAAGTAAAAGTAGAGCGCCTGGACTGCGGATGCAGTGCAGAACTTGTGCCGCAGGGTGTTCATATGAAGGTGGACAACAGTATAACCGCATTTTTTACAACCGATGGTTTTTATCTTATTCACGTTACACACCCGGAAAATGTAGATAAGATCGTAATTGAGGGAAAACTTGACTGTCTGGAGCTTCCGGATGTGGAAAAGCTTCTGGCATTTGAAAAAGAACGGGAAGTACGCAGGGAACAGGAAAGAGTTAAAAAAGAGGCCGAACGTGCAGCAAAACAGGCGGCGGAAGAGGCAGCCCGTATGCAGGAAGAGGCACTGCGTCATCCTGGCAAAAAAGCTCAGGTGAAAAGGCTGGTCAAAAAAGTTCTCCATTATCATACAGAGCCAGCAACTGTGATGGGAGTGGAGGCAACTCCTACCTGTATGGGAAGTGTTGATTTTTTCCATTATGAAAATGGTACTTTAAATGCCATTGGCTGGGCATTTGATCCTACATTTGCTTCCATGGGACAGCCAAGGATCGTATTTTATCAGGGAACACAGAAGCTTCAGGAAGCTTCCTGTACTACGATCTACCGTACGGATGTAGCCAATGCCATTGGAAAGCCGGAGGCGGAAAGTGCGGGATTTTCTTTCCTGGCAACGGTTCTTGCGCCGGCAGAGATTTCTGTTTTTCTGGAATACGGAACAGCAGCAGATACCGGAAGATTCCTCATTGGAAAGATTCCCGGAACCAGAGATCAGAAGGAACTTCTGGTATATGCCATTGAAGATCCGAAGAGTATCGGAAATCTCCGCCACTTCAAACAGCGTTATGTCCGCAGTGTGAGAAAAGATTATCCACAGGCTGTTTATCAGCAGAAGGTGGATGTGATCGTGCCGGTTTATAATGGTCTGGAGTATTTTGACGCCCTGTTTTCCGGAATTGAGAAGACAAAGGTTCCGTATCGCCTGATCATTGTAAATGACAAGAGCCCGGACTTGGAAGTAGGAAAATATCTGGAAAAATATGCCGCTGAGCATGACAATGTGGTACTTCTTAATAATGAGACCAATATGGGCTTCCTTCCGTCCGTAAACCGTGCGTTAAAGATGGCGGAAAATCACGTTGCCCTTGTAAATACAGATGTGGAGGTTCCAGAAGAATGGCTGGAGCGCCTGATGCTTCCCATCTTCGCAAAGGAAAAAATTGCGACCACCACACCGTTTACCACCTGTGGAACCATCTGCAGTTTCCCGGATTTCTGCCGGGATAACAAGCTGTTCGAGGGAATGCCGCTGTGGGAGATCGATGACGAATTCCGTATGATCCGCCCGCAGTATCCGGCCATGCCTACCGGTGTGGGATTCTGCATGGGTATGAACCTGAAAGCAATCAGAGAAGTCGGACTTCTGGACGAGGAGAACTTCGGAAAAGGCTACGGAGAGGAAAATGACTGGTGTCAGCGTGCCATAGCAGCAGGTTATGAGAACGTACATGTAGATAACCTGTTTGTATATCACAAGCATGGTGGAAGCTTCCCGTCCGAGGAGAAACAGCGCCTTCTGAAAGAGCACAGTGATGCACTGCTCCGCAAGCATCCGGACTACAACAAGGATACCGCAGATTACTGCAGAAGAGATCCGCTCCGTCCGGTAAGGCTTTATGTGGAAATGAAACTTCTCAATAAGAAACTGGATGTGCCTACCATTGTGGCTTTTGACCATGATCTGGGTGGTGGAGCTACGGCTTATCTTGTTGAGAAAAGGCGTCTGGCACTGCGGGAAGGATACCGTTTTGTAACTATCCGCTATAATATCGTAAGCAACCGTTTTTACTTTACGTATCAGTATAAGCAGTATGAGATGGAATTTTTTGCCAACGATCTGGAAACTGCTCTTGGAGAGCTGATGCGTGTGGATGAGATCTGGATCAACGAGCTTGTAACTTACCAGAATCTCTATGGAACCCTGGAGCGTATCCTGCGTCTTAAGAGAGAACAGGGTGCGAAGATCCTCATGCTTCTTCATGACTTCTTTGCTCTCTGTCCGGCAGTGAACCTGATCGATGCGAAGGGAAAATACTGCGGCGTTCCATCCTGCGATGTCTGCGACAAATGTGTTCCGGACAACCGCAGCAATGCATGCACAGAGTATGGAAGTGGAACTCTCTGGCGTACAAAATTCCGGGAATTCCTGTCAAACTGTGATGAGATCCGTGCGTTTTCCGATGATACGGCGAAGCTGTTCAAGCGTGCTTATCCGGATGTATACAATCTCCATGTGATCCCGCATGCACCACATTATCTTCCGGCAGTGAAGAAAACCAGAAAGACCACAGAGACCTTTAACATCGGTCTCATCGGTGTGCTCTGCTACAAAAAAGGCCTGGAAGTTGTGAAGGCGCTTGCAAAATATATCGAAGAGAATGATCTGAGTATCCGTCTGAGACTGATCGGTACTTCCGATGAAGAGATCGAAAGCCCGGTATTTTCCCAGACAGGAAGATATACAAGAGAAGAGATCCCGGGGCTTACCCTGGAGCAGGATATTGATATGTTCCTGATCCCGTCTGTATGGCCGGAGACCTTCTCCTACACAACCTCCGAGATCATTTCCATGGGCTTCCCGGTAGCTGTGCTTCCGGTAGGCGCACCTGTGGAACGTGTAAAACGTTATGGGAAAGGTCTTGTTCTTAAGAATGAGCAGCCGGAGAATATTGTGGAAGAGATGATTTCCCTGTGGAAAACTCTTGGCGGAAATGAACTTCCTGTGGAAAAAAGCAAGATTCTTTTTGTCGGGGAGGAAATTTCCTTTGCATCCAGATATCGTGTGGAACATTTCCGGGAGCAGCTGATCCTTAACGGATATGCATCGAAATTTATCCAGATGGATCAGGCAGAGCAGGAGAAGATCGAAGAATATACAGCAGTTGTGATGTACCGCTGCAGTAAACTGATGGAAGCGGAGATGCTGGCCGACCGGGCAAAAGCTGCCAAAATTCCTGTTTACTATGATGTGGATGACCTGGTATTTGATTACGAAAAAATTTCCGGACTGCATTTCCTTAAAGGCGGCGAATACAGCGATTTCCGTACAACCACAGACCGAATCCACGGATGTATGGAATTCTGCGACGGATATTTTACGTCCACGGAAACGCTGGCAGAGGAAATCCGGGAGGAATTTCCGGGAAAACCGGTGGTGATCAACCGTAACTGCATGAGTATGGAGATGGAAGTTCTGTCTCACGAAGCGGTGGAACAGACAGATAAAGATAAAGACCGGATCTATATCGGATATCTGAGCGGTTCCAAAACCCATGATCAGGATTTTGTCCAGGTGGAAGCCGCACTTTTGGAAGTGATGGAGCGTCATCCTGAGGTTTATCTGAAGCTGGTAGGTGTTCTGGATGAGTCCGGAATGGAGCCGGTACAGAACCGTATTGAAAAGCTTCCGTTTATGGACTGGAGACAGCTGCCAGGAGTCATCGCAGGACTGGATATCAACCTGATGCCGCTGGAGAACACACTGTTCCACTGCTGTAAGTCCGAAAACAAGTGGACGGAGGCATCCCTTGTGAAAGTTCCAAGTGTCATGAGCCGCAACCGTGAGATGGAATATGTGATCGAAAATGGAAAAGACGGCTGGATGTGCACCACGAAAGAAGAATGGGTCAGTGCCCTGGAATCTCTGGTAACCGATGAGAAGGCCAGAAAAGCCATGGGAGAGGCCGCACATCAGAAAGTTATGGAACATTACCTGACAGAGAATACCGGAAAGGACGCAATGGAGGAATTGTTATGCAGCGAGAGCTATACGAAGTAGAAAAAGACAGGTTTGACCTGAAGGACAGTTCCCTGTATCACCTTCAGGGAACCTGGCCGAAAGACCATAAGCCGGAAGCCGTTCTTGACGGGGAAAAACTTCCGGCTGCCATCAGTGCCCAGGAGCGTGTCAGCGCCCTGGAGCGCTTTAAAGATCTGGATCTGGTAAACGGGGAACGTGTGCAGATGGAAATCTGCCTGCCGGATCTGGAGGGCAAAAAGAAGCTGGTGATCTTCGCCCGGTTCATCCCGGAGGTCTTGGAGATCATCAAAAGGTCGGAGAACATCATCGGAAAGAGCGGCATGAAAACGGTGGCCATTTACGGAGCCATCCCGAAAGAGCAGCGGGGCGACATCGTCCAGCAGTTCCAGAAAGACCCCTCCACGATGGTTCTCGTCGGCCAGATCGACACGGCGGGCACCGGCATCACCCTGACCGCAGCCGACACCTGTGTCTACTACAGCGTCACATTCAACTACGCCACCTACTCGCAGAGCCTCGCCCGCATCCACCGTATCGGCCAGCGCAACACCTGCACATACATCCACCTCGTAGCCGAGAACACCGTGGACAGCACCATCCTCAAGTCACTGAGCAAAAAAGAGGATCTCGCCAAAACGGTGGTCGATGACTGGAGGCAGTTCTTTTGAAAATCTACATCGTGGACGGCACCCCGGTTTTAGACGGCACCCCGAAAGAGCTGGCTCAGTATCAGCGTATGGCGCAGCAGCTGGCGGTGTACGATGCCTACCAAAAATTGCTCAAAGCTATCGCCGAGGGAAAGCCACCCGGCGGGCAGCTTGAGGATAAACCACCCGCCCGGAAACGGGCAACCCCGAAAAAGAAAAGAAAGGATGAGAGCAATGGTTGATTCTTCGCAAATTCCCTATGCCATCGCAATCGACTTTGATGGCATCCTCTGCCAGAACGCCTACCCCGACATTGGAGATCCGAACTGGGACACAATCCATCAAGCCCTGAAAGAACAGAGCAACGGCGCAAAGCTGATTCTCTGGACCTGCCGGGAGGGGCGGTCACTGGAAAGGGCCGTCGCCGCTTGCGCAGGCTGGGGCCTGACGTTTGACGCTGTCAATGAGAACCTCCCGGAGTGGCGCAAAGCCTACAGAACAGATCCTCGAAAAGTCGGGGCAAACGAATACTGGGACGACCGAAATGTCATCAATGACAACGAAAGCCCGTTGGTTTTTCGTGCCCACCAGTGCGCAGAGGACCATGCGGAATGGGAGGTGCGCCGTCAATGCTTGGAGCAATCCTGACCATCGCAGCTCTCGCAGCCATCGGAGCCTTTGGATACCTTCTCTGCTGGAAAGCTGGCGAAGCTGACGATCGAGCAGAGCAAGAGCAAATAGAACGCCTGAACAGAAAGGAAGAACACAAATGACACTGTTAGACATGGTGCGCGATTACCAGAGCCTTCTGGAGCGCAAGGAAGAACTGGCCGATGAGGTCAAGGCCAACAACGCCCTGATCGAGGAAGCCAAAGCGAACATCTCGCAGCAGATGATCGACGACGACTGCCCCTCGATCTCGGTCGGCGGCTTCAAGTTCACCCTGACCCCCAAGACCATCTACAACAAGAAGTCCGAAGCGGAGCTGGCCAGCGAGGGCATCAATTTCTTTGAGACCCTCCGGGAAGAGGGCCTCGGCGACATCATCGTGGAGAGCGTGAACACCCGCACCCTCCAGTCCACCATCAAGGCATACGTCGAAGAAAACGACGGCCTGAGCGAGGACCTCGCCAAGTGCATCAGCATCTTCGACACCTACGACATC
>OGUL01002128.1_pt1 | contig 14366 bp, 9 predicted proteins | sample 1553651 | NCBI WGS metagenome assembly OGUL01 (sample SAMEA2580048, study PRJEB22360) | human gut metagenome | biome: human gut; feature: human-associated habitat; material: faeces | place: Denmark | collected 2008/2010
TATTTTATCGCTTTTTTAGTGCCGAATCAACGTTAGGGTGTGGTTGGCGGTTACGAAAAACAATTTATCAAGAATGAGTCAGAAAAGGATACACAAAGCAGGTATTTGTGCATCCTTTTCCATTTGTAAACTTTTTGAAAACAGCAGCAAAAAAGATGTTTTTCAAGCCTTTCCCTCTCCAAATTTCTGTCAGTAACTCGAAAAAATACCCTTGCTGAAAATCGGTAAGGGTATGGTAAGGGTACGAAGCATATTTTCTACTATATTATGTGTCCTTAAAAACGGCAACAAAAAAGCACGCAGCCTCGATAAAATACCGAAGCTGCGTGCTTTTCTTCCTTTCCAATTACTTTTAATAATTGGGTTGTTTGGAAACGCACGTCACAAATGATACAATGCACACCTGAAAAGCAAAGGGAGTGCATTCTGCACCCCACTCCCCTCAAATTTTCTGCACCAACTCCGTCCCATCTTTCAAAACAAACACGATTTTTCCATCTCGATGCACCACTGCTTTTTCTACAGCAGCCAGCCACAATTGTGTATCAAATTCTGGCAGCATCCCATTTTGTCCGTTCAATACTCTTTGAAAGCCCTGAATCTGTTCCCGTCTTGCCAATCGCTCTGCTCGCTGTTCCTGCAGAGCGGTTTCTTGTTTCTGCAGCGGTTCATATTGTCCCACCAGTGCCTGATACCGTTCCTCATACTTTTCCTGATCCTGTACGATTTCACTGTTCTCCCGAACATATCCCTGCACCTGTTCTGAAATTCGCATTTTCTGCGTTTCCAGTTCCTGCAATTGATACTCCAAATCCGTACAGTCCGTAAGCAGTTCCAGCATCACCTGACAGTTTTCCAGAATCGCTTTCCGCTTTTGCAGCAATTCCTGAACGGCTGCCTGAAACCGCTGCTGTATGACGCTCTCCTGCAAATGGGGTGTCTGGCATTTGCACACCCCTTGGAATTTGTGATTGCACTGCCAGATCACCTGCCGGTATTTGCTGTTGGAATGCCAGACCTTTGCCCCGAAAAAATTTCCGCAGTCGCCGCAGACAAGCCGGGCAGCAAATACGCTTTTCCCATTGTATTGCCGCCGCAGGTTTTGCCTCCGCAACAATTCTGCCTGCACCAGTTCAAATTCCTCCGGCACTATGATGGCAGGGTGACTTTCCTCAATGTAGTATTGGGGCACTTCACCCTCATTCACCTTAGATTTTTTCGTGAGGAAATCCACTGTAAATCTCTTTTGCAATAGAGCAGAGCCCTTGTATTTTTCATTGGTCAGGATGCTTTTTACTGTGCTGGAACACCATTGCTCCTTGCCGGCAGGTGTTGGAACGCCCTGTTCTGTCAATGTTCTCGCAATGCCAGTCGGCGTTTTCCCCTCCATAAACCAACGATAGATGTTCCGAACAATCTCCGCCTCCTCCGGCACAATTTCCGGCAAGCCATCTGCTCCTTTTCGATAGCCCAGAAAATGCTTGTACGGCAGGCTGACCTTGCCATCCGCCATTCGCTTTCGCTGTCCCCAAGTTACATTCTCCGAAATAGAACGGCTCTCCTCCTGTGCCAGACTGGACATAATGGTAATCAGCAGCTCGCCCTTGGAATCCAGCGTGTAGATGTTTTCTTTCTCAAAAAACACCTCCACGCCTTTTTCTTTCAGCTTTCGCACAGTCGTCAAAGAATCTACAGTGTTTCGTGCAAACCGGCTGACTGACTTGGTGACAATCAAATCGATTTTGCCGTCCAGAGCATCTGCCACCATGCGATTAAAGCCATCCCGATGTTTGGTATTCAGGGCAGAAATGCCCTCATCGGTATAGACTGCAACAAACTCCCAGTCTGCCCGTTCCTGAATATACTTGGTGTAACGATCTACCTGTGCAGCATAAGAGGTCTGCTGCTCCTCGGAATCCGTGGAAACTCTGGCATAGGCTGCCACTCTGCGTTTCTGAACTTTGGTTTCCGGCAAATGCGTTATGGGATGAAACTTTGCCGGTATTTTTAAGACTGTCGCCATTTTTTCTGCCTCGCTTTCTCTCGCATTTCCGCTGTCCAGCTTTCCGAACGGGAACGGTCTTTCCAAGATACGATTTGTTCCGTTCCGTCCGAAAAGCAGAATTGCAGTTCATTGGGTGCAGGAATCTGAATCTGTTCAATTCGTTCCGCAAATTGTTCCGCATCAAATTCCGATATTTCCAAAACATCACAGCAGGCAGAGAGCAGCGTATTTTCCGGAATTTGTTTTGCTGTTGGACAGTATTTTTTCCCTTTGGTGTTGTAAGTGGAACAAATCCAGACCACACCGGTCACTGTCGTTTTTCTGCGGTAATATTTGCCGCAGCAGGCACACCGTATTTTCTGCGTAAATGGATATCGGTTTGTGGTACAGGAACCGGCATATTTTTTCTGCCGTTCCGCCATTTGTTTCTGCACTGCATCAAACTGTTCCTGCGAAATGATGGCTTCATGCGAACCGGCAACAAAATACTGCGGAAGCTGTCCGATGTTAGCCACCTTTTTCTTGGTAATGTGATTTTCCCGAAAACTTTTTTGCAGCAGCAAATTTCCGGTGTACTTTTCATTGCGGAGTGTTCGCCTTACGTCCTCTGTCGTCCATGCACAGCCACGCACCGTGCATATCTGCTGTTCGTTCAGTTTCTTGGCAATTGCCAGTTTACCCATGCCAGACAGATAATATAGAAAAATCATTCTGACGATTTCTGCCTCCTCCGGTACGATTTCCAGTTTTCCGGACTTGGTTCGCCGATAACCCAGCATTCGCATACTCCCGACTTTTCCCTGTTCAAAGTCCTTTCGCATCTGCCACTTTTTGTTCTCACTGGCAGAATAGCTTTCCTCCTGTGCATAGGATGCCAGAATGGAAAGCATCAGTTCGCCGTCAGAACTCATGGAATGAATCCGCTGTTCCTCGAAATAGACATCAACGCCCAGTGTTTTCAGTTCCCGTACCGTTTCCAGCAGGGTGACCGTGTTTCGTGCAAAACGGGAAATGGACTTTGTCAGAATCAAGTCGATTTCTCCCCGCCGGCACCGGTTCAGCAGCTTTTGAAATTCCGCCCGATTTTCCTTTGTTCCCGTCAATGCCTCATCTGCATAAACACCGCAGAACAGCCACTCCGGATTGCTCTGGATCAGCTGATTGTAATAGCTGACCTGTGCTGACAGAGAATGGAGCATGGCATCCTTTCCGCTGGACACTCTGGCATAGGCTGCCGTCCGTTTCAACAGGAATGGCTTTTTCTGTGGAAATGCAACTTTTTGTATCACTCGTGCCGTGATAATCTCCCCCTTTCCGATGACATATTACCGTACGATCGGGCAGGAGTCAAGGAATATACTGCACAAAGATATGCCGGAACGTTCGGCAATTATGGTGTTGATTTTTTGGAATTCCTCCGGCGTGACCAATCCAGCACGCATCCAGCTTTTCAAAATCGAAACTGTGGTTTGATACGTAATGATCTTATGGTAATGTTCTTTTTCCATGTGCCATTTCCTTTCTGTGCTTCCCATAGCAAAGACGGGAACAATATTTTCGGTGCGAACTGGGATAGGCAAAAAACGGCTCTTTGCAGATAGGACAGAGCTGTTGTTGTTTGCCGTTCCCCGATACAGCATGATGATTCCACCAAGTATTATGGCATTGTGTGGAACAGAATCGTTTCGGCTTTCGGTGCGGTGTCTGCACAACAGAACGCCCACACTGCGGACAGTGTGGGCAGGATTCACTTCCTCTCTGCCGTTTGCAGAAAGAAGCAACGGTGTTGACAGACAGCCCTAATTGTGCTGCGATTTTCTTGTAGCCCAGACCGCTGCTGTGCAGCTGCCGGATCTGGTCTTTTTGTTCTGCGTTCATCCAATCACCCCAAAATTATCCCAAGAAACATAACCAGTCACAAATCGTCCCACCGGTGTTTTTCCGCAGAACTCCGGCTTTGTGGTGATCCGATAACGACCGTTCTTGCAGGCAATGCCGTCATAGAGATAGTAAGTGCCGCTGATTCTTCTGGTTACAGATGTAGTTTCTGCACTGGCGAACAGAGGCGTGTTGGCACGAATGGCAACCTTCTGTCCTTTGGTGAACTGACTGCCATTGGTGTAGACCGCATTTCCGTTGGCATCAAATACAGAATATCCGACTTTGCAGGCTTTTTTCGCATTTTCTAAGGAAGAATACGCCCCCAGCTGCGACTTCGCATCTGCCCAAGACTTTCTCACTCGGTAAAGCTGCTTTGTTGCAGGAATAGGTGTTGTGGATGCAGAACCTGCATTCAAATAAGACTGTACCTTTTTCTTGAACTCCGCCCAATGCGGCAAAATGTACGCCGGACACATTTTGTACCGATTGTACGTGGTGTTCAGCTGGTCAATCGTTCCGTTTCGTCCATCACGAACATTGAGCCAATGGGTATGCGTGTAGAGATGATTAATGTCCAATCCATATTGTTTCAGAAGTGCTGCGGCAAGTTTCGCACAGTTGTCCTCCGACTTCTTATCCGTAGAATTATACGCAGAGGACATAATGCACTCAATGGCAATGGTTCTTCTGTTGCCGTTTCCAGAGCCATCAGCGGCATGCCAGCCGCTCAGGCTGTGGGGCAGATTCTGCCATGCACACACGTTATCCACATAGTAATGAACTCGCACATCCTTCATGTTGTTATTGACCGTTGCTCTCGTGTACTGTTCCGCAGGGGTCGTGCCGCTTGCTACGGTGATCCAATCGGTATTGTGGACGGTCACACCGATGATTTTCCCTGCCATGGAAACAGAGGGCATATCAATGTGGTTGGGATTGTGTTTGGTGAGCAAATACTCGTTGATTTTTACTCCATTCAAAGTCGTTGTTGCATCCGGTCTTAAAATAGCCATATTACTTGTCCTCCTTGTCGGTCGTTTCTTCCGTTCTGCCGATTTTCGTTTGCAGAACATCAATTGCTTTTTGAATTGCAGGCGGATACGGAACTCCTGACAGGAGCCCGTCCCCTCTGTCCTACGGACATCTCCCCACACTGTGGGGAGTCACCCATAAACTTGTATTTTCCACGATGGAAAGCAGTTCGTTCAGGCAAAAGCTGATGCAGACTGCATCTCGGATATAGTTGGTATTCAGCAGAATATCCATCCGAACTGCAACGACGATCAGCATTAAAGTGCAGACCTTTTTCGCCAAACCGAACCAGCCGGCTTTGGAAGAAAGTCCGCCGCTTTCCGTGTGTTTGGACTTTTTCATCATGGCGGTGATGATGCCGGTGAAGAAGTCGATTGCCATAAAGACGACCAGTGTCACCAAAGCAGAGTCCCAGCCGCCAAAAATGGCAGTAAAAAAGCCACCGACCAAGCCTACAGCCACGCAAATGGTATCTTTCATCATGTTTTAACCCTCCAGTACTTTCAGGAATCGGATTTTCGGATGAGAATTGTTGCTTCTGCCCACCCAGGCAAGGTAATATTCGCCGTCAGAAATGCTGGTGCATTCTGTGATGGTGGTGATAAAGGTGTCCGACTGCAGCCATTGGAAATCCAGAGAAACCGCACGATTTGCATCAATCTCTGTGTTTACATACACGCCAATAGGAATGTCAATTTTCTGCGGTTTCGGCACCAGATACAAACTTCCGGTTTCACTGGAACCCGACTGATAGGACATTACGATTTCCGCATTTTTCGTCAGAGACAGAGGCTTTGCACAAACGTTCAAGACCGACTTGTCCCAATTGAAACACTCCTGTGAATAGGACAGCACGAAATCATTTGCTGCACTGCAAAACTGCGGATAAGCAGTCAGGAAATCCGCCATTGTCTGATACCTGCCGTCCAGAATCATACTGAGATTTGGTGCATAGGTCGAAACGGCATCCTGTCCGGACTGAAACAGGACGGTGTAATTTCTGCCGCTTGTCAGGTTGTCGATTTGCTTTTGCAGGCTCTCCAAAGTACGTTCTGTCTTTTCCGAATAGACCGTAACCTTTGTACTAAGCCCATTGATTTGTGTGCCGAAACCATCCCATTGTGCGATTTTTGCAGCAGTGATCTGATCCAATGCAGATTGATTTTCGTGGGTATGTGCCTTTTCATTCAGTGCTGCAATGGCTTCCCGGAATGTTTGGATATTGTAAGTTGTATCATCCTCGAATTCCTGAAGAGCACGCAGCAAGGAAAGTTCATTTGCCGTCAAATCATCTAAAACATCCAGATTTTTATGAATGTGTGCCTGCTGTAAAAGCGGCTGAACAGCAGCTTGAATCAGTGCTTTTACAGCGTCAGTATCCGGATAATTTGTCAAATCCGGAGAAACGCCATCCTTTCCGTCACGCCCATCTCTACCATCTTTCCCCGGTAAGCCATCTTTTCCATTTGTGCCATCCTTACCGGGCAAACCATCTTTTCCGTCCTTGCCATCAATACCGTTCCTGCCTTTCAAACTTTCCAGCCATTCTGCAACTGTTCCCACAAAACCATTTTCTATGGCAATCTCATAAGCAGAACGACCGTCTTTTCCGTTTGCTCCGGTTTGCATCTCGGAAAGCTTTTTCAAAAGCTGCGTATACAGATCCGGAGTCGGCGGAATGGGTGTTGTACCGTCCTCCACAAAACCAGACGGCCGAATGTGAAGAGTTACTGGTACGGTTGTTGCACGCAGTGTAGTATCGCTTTCTGCATCGTAACCAAATAAACTCATCTTTACTGCACCGGGATGCAGTTCAGACGGCAGCAAGCAGGTTGTTCCTTCTATGCCAAGCACCAAATTGTATGTTTCTTCGCACTGCGTGAACTGCACCACTTTGTGCAGCGTTTTCCAAGTCCCATCGAGCACGAACTTCACCGAAACAAATGCGATCTGGTCAGAGGCAATGACCTCTCGCTCCAGTGCTTCGATTTTTTGCTGTTTCACTAAGAATTTCATCATCCGTTTTTCACCTCGTTCCATGTATGGGTTTCCGTATCATATTCCAGATAGCCATCTACACACTGGATCTTTTTCAGATAATTGTTGTAGGAATGTTCTCCGGAGGACATCCAGTTGACCGGTTTGGTGATGGCGTTCCACTGAGCGATTGTTCCTTCATATGTGATGGCTGTTAAACTTTCACAGTATGTCAGCATATTTCCCCCAAAGGTTCTGCAATTCGCAGAAATGATAAGGCTAGACAATGCTGTACATCTTGTAAACGCAAAAGAGCCAATGGAATCACACGCAACACGGGCAGTCTTCAGTTTTGTACAGTCGCTGAAAACATACTTTCCCCATGTTTTCACGCTGACAGGCACAGTAACTTCTGCAATGGCAGTGTGCTGAAATGCAAACGACTGAATTGCAGTAACAGCTTGCGGAATGGTAACAGAAGTCAGACCAGCGGTATAACCGATTGCAGCATCTTCCTGTGCAAAAGCAGAATCACCAATGCTGGTCAGTGTAGCTGGAAGAGATACCGTTTCTGCATTGGCACAATGATAGAACAGGCGGTCACCCAGACCAGTAATGCCATTGCTGAGTACAATTTCTTTGATCTGGCCATTTTGATAGAACACAGAATCATGAGAGGTATAATCGTAGGTTGCACCCGTGCCACGCAGCAGCAATTTCCCATTGTCGTAGAGAACATAGTAGATGTTTTCCCCGCACTGTCCGGTCGCTAGGATTTCGCCTGCGGTCAAATCATCTACCTTGGTTTGCAATTCCGAAATCTGACCGTTCATCGCATCCAGTCGCTTTTGCAACTGCTCCAGATAAGCGTTAGTCTGCTCCATTTTTACCAACATCTCTGTGACCTTGCACTTGCCAAGAATACACTTGCAGTAACCGCATTTGCTCTCATCTGCACGGCAGTCTGTCAGGTCAGAATCCAGAATACTTGTCGTTCCAGCACGCAGTCTTACAACTGCTAAAGTCAGATAAGTCGTCACATTGTTGTTGGTAAAGGTGGGAATGGTTGGACTGGTGGCTGCTGTACCTGCCAGAACACGAATCCCACAGGTACGAGTGGAACGATCACAGTAGATTCCGATCGCTACATAACGATTCAGAGATTCATCTACATAAGAAGAAAGGTCGATGGTATGCAGGGTGTCACTGATAAAATAGTGTCCATCGATCCACGCCTTGCCCGTGCCGAATGTAACGGACAAATTTTTAATTGTTGGTGCAAAACACTGCCGGTAAGTATCCAGAATCCCGTTGCAAATCAAACTGGACAGATATGCAGTAAAATCCTCTGCGGTATACACCCGGTCAAGGTTTTGTGCGTTAAAAAATCCATAGGAAAAAGACATATGAATATCACTCCGTTTCTTTGAAAGTCGGTGTCAGACTTCTGCCGTTCTGGTCGAAACTCTCCACCATGCCGATCAGCTGGATTCTGGGTTGAATCAAACCAAAGCGTTTTTGTTCCATGGTTACATAGTCGCCCACAAAGTAATCCTTGTTGTACTGATACTGGGTCGAAAAAGCAGCGATGGCGGATTCCGATGCCGTTTTTGGCTGCACCAGATGTTCCGCACCGCTGCTTTTCAAGATTTCCAGATATTCCGCATCGGTCACATCTTCTTCCTGTGCCGTGTTTCGCTCGTCTACATACACCTCATAGCGGTCAAGATAAGTCGGCTCTGTACCGGAACAGAAGGTGGTTCGCTTTCTGGCATTTCCTTCGCCGCAGCCCAGCACATAGGCGAAGTTTTTCTGCACCGCATCGTCCGCCGCATAGGAGAACGACAGCAGATTGTTGTACGCATCGGAGAACACGATGTGGGGATTGTCGTCCTGCAACAGGCTGCGGTCTGTTCCGGAAAACAGGTCGCATTTTAGGGCATTTCCATCCAGCCACACATTTGCCGAACCGCCGATGGTTTCACAAAGGTTGTACAGCCATTCCAGAATGTTGTCATAGCTGACCTGCATTCGTGCGATGTTCTGCCAGCAGTCACCAGAAACCGTCCCCATGGAAAAACCGGGCAGATTGCGGATTCCGGCGGAGATCACATTGCGGGACAGTACCTTGCGGACGATGTCCTCATAGCTGCCGTTTGCAGTGATGGTGGGATAGATGATCCTTCGTTCCAGCAGACAGGCAAGAAACCGTCCGGTGACCGTCAGGTAATCACCCTTTTCGGCATCGGTTTCCAATTGCAAAGATTCAATGATGCCGAAGTGCTGTGCATCATCGCTCCTTGTCACAATTCTGCCACACTGAAAAGTTTTCACGTTCTGCGGGCTGGCAGCGATATACACTTCAAAGCAGCCGCACTGGTAAAATTCAATATCCCACAAAAGCGAAGAATAACTGTCGCAGATGGCTTCCAGTGACACAGAAATCTGGTCTTTCAGAGCCGTCAAGCTGTAAATTTCCAACTGCAATTTTCACACTCCCAGATAAGAATTGCGGTGCATCAAAGTTACACGCAGCTTTTTTACACCACGAACTGCCTCGACCCGAAAAGTATTTGTGCCCTCCTTCAAGGTCAGCCAAGTCGAACCGGAAACCAGTCGGTTCAGGATGTTGCTGTCCACGCCGTTTCTGGTTAAGGTAACAGTCTTGTTTCCGGTTTTCGTGGTAACCGTAATGACATCGCCGGTCAGAATATCGCCCTTGATTTGCAGATATTCGCCGTTTTCGTTGTAGATGGTTGGTGTCACTGCCACCACTTCCTGCGGAATGTCGCTTGGCAATGCCTCGATTCGCAGCGTGAATCCAGTTTCATCCCCGTCATTAGTGATAGAGAACAGGTTGCTGTTGGAATACACACCCAAAGGAAACGGAGCATCGCTCTCCGGAAAAGGAAAGTGAAATACTCCGGTGATGCCGCTGTAATAGACATAGAAAATATCCCGGCTGTACCAGTAAATATCCGGACAGAGAATGGAGATCTGCCCGCTGATCTGCTGCTCGAAATTTGACACCTCGCAGGTTTCTACATACCCTTCGGCATAGACATCGATGTTCGCCGTCTTGTACCAGATTTTGATGTATCGGGACGGCTTGACCACACGATACAGCTGATGCCGCCGTTTCTCGATGCCGATGCCACGCATGGCAAAGGAGATGACCACGTTTCTTTTTTCGATGAAGGCATTGTTGAGGTAGCTGCCGTTCATGCCTGCGTAAGAAGAAGTGGAAATCGTTCCGGCAGGCGGATTCAGACCTTCGATTTTGGAGGTCATGTATTGGTTGGCGGTGGTGGACAGGTTCAGCTGTTCGCCAGATTCGTTTTCGAGGATAAGAGTGAAATACACGGGGTACCTCCTTGCTTTTTCTGGTGGGGTGTGGTATAATAGATAAAAATGATAGGGACATTAGCCCTGTAAATCGGAATTTGACGAACCGGTTTAAATTGGGACTTAAGTGAGTAAAAAAAGAATTTGAATAATTAAAAAATCATAATCCAGTAATTTCGATTGGGGAGTATAAATTATGGAGAATGGCAGATTTGTTACATATACAGACAAAGATAGAGATATTGTCAGAAAAGGAATATGTGAAATTGCAAAGGTATTACTTGGCGATGATACCCAAAGAAAACTCAGTATGCTTTTTTGTTTAGATTGGTTTATGGATCCATATTATCAGCAGGATATAAGTGATATTCATGATGATTTAGTGTTATTGTTACAAACAGTGATTACTGAACCAAATGAAGATGATGTAATAGAAGATGCAATAGAATTACTGATGAGCTATGAGTTACCACCATTTCCACTTATTGAAGAAAAGAGAAACAGAATACCACTAAAATTTCAAGATGATATAGCTTATCTGTTAGACCCCAAAAGTTTTGAAGAATAAATCCCGGGTTTACCGCATTGATTAAAACCAAGTTTTCCTTTAAATCACTTACAACTTCCAGTTTTGCAATATTTACACATTCAACGCATTCCGTGTCAACCGATAAATCTCCAACCGTGACAATGCCTTCGGCGATTGATTGGTCTGATTCACCGTTTTCCGGTTGTCGGTATTGTAATAATTGTTCACCGTTCCACCGGAACTGTCGGGCAGCATTGCTCCGGAAATCCCATGCAAGCTGTAATTCAAATCAGAATCCATGGTCAGCTGCATGGCTTTCGCCACACCGCCCACAGCTTTCTCCACATACTTCTTGCTCTTGTCGATGCCGTCTGCCAGCCCTTTCATAAAGTCCGGCATCCAGCTCTCGTAGTCCGTTAGCGGTCCTTTGTCCGGGACGGAGAAGTGCAGGAAATCCCGAATGGTATCGGCGACATTGGTGACGCAGTCCGCCAGCCAGCCGATGGCACTCTGAATGCCGTCAATGATTCCCTGAATGATATCCCGTCCCCAGTTCCAAGCATCCGAAGCCAGTCCCTTGATATATCCCACAGCGGCATCAAACCCATTCTGAATGGTGGATTTGATGCCGCTGATTTTGTCGGAAACCGCAGAACGAATGTTGTCCCAGATGCTGGACACCGTAGAAGAAATGCTCTGCATTACGTTGGAAATCGTACTCTTGATGCTGTTCCAGATGTTAGATACCACCGACCGGATGGCGTTCAGAACATTGGAAACCGCAGAAGAAATCTGATTCCAGATAGACGATACCACAGAAAAAATGGCATTCATCACACTGGAAATCGTACCGGAGATGCTGTTCCAGATGGAAGAAACTACATTCCAGATCGCAGACAAGACAGACGAAATGAAACCAGATACAGCATTCCAAACCGTAGTCACCACATCTTGAATCGCTGTCAAGACCGTGGAAATTGTAGTAGAAATGGCATTCCAGATGGTTTCAAATGTCGTTCGGATGCCCTCTAAAATTGGTGTTAAAAACGCCACAATTGCATTCCAAATGGCACTGATCTTCTCCGAGATCCAGTCCATCACTCTGCCCACAATGATTTGGATGGCTTCAAAAATCGTCTGAAACAGATAACCAAATGCCGTGATCAGCGGTTCTAAGGTGGTGTAAATGGCATTCCAAACGGTCGTAATGACGTTATGAATCGCCTGAAATACCGTAGAAACCACAGTGTAAATGGCATTGAAAATCGTGCTGAAAAAGTTGTAGATTCCAGTCCAGATGGCAGTGAAGAAATCCCGGATCGCTGTAAATACGGTCGTTGCCACTGTCTGAATGGCAGTGACAATGGTGGCGAAGGTATTGGAAATGGATGTCCAGGTATTGACGAAAAAGTCCCGGATTCCGGTAACAATTCCTGTGAAAAAGGAAGCAATGCTGTTCCAGGTATTCACAAAAAATGTTTTGATGGAAGTCCAGACTTCGTTCCAGCTTGTTCCGAACCACCCCAGCACCACATCTGCAATGCCTTTCAGGGTATTCATAATATTGCGGAACGAGTTGACAATGAAGTCCCAGATAGATGTGAAGATGCCTTTGATGCCATTCCAGCACTGTTCCCAGTCACCAGTAAACAGACCAATCAGCACGTCCAGCTGCCCCATAAGAACACCAGTATACACTGAAAAGATGTTGGAGATATTCTGAAAGACACCTTCAAAAATAGGAGCCAGCAGATTGCACAACCCATCCCACGCTGCTTTCAGCACATCGGTGAAACTCTCAAAGTCGAATCCCAGAGCATTTAGCCGGTCAGTGATTCCCTGTGTCAATCCGGTAAAGGTGCTTTTGATTTGTTCCCAGATGGCGATGATATTGTTTTTAAATTCGTCATTGGTTTTCCAGAGATACACAAAGGCAGCCACCAAAGCAGCAATAGCTGCGATAATGGCGAGCAGCGGACCCAGCGAAACGCCCAACGCCCCCGTTACAGCCCCGATGCCACTCTGCACAGCAGAGAAAAGGGCGGGCAGTTTGGACACTGCGGAAAAGACCGTTCCCACGCTGGAGATGGTCTTTCCCAATGCGATCAGCATCGGTCCCAGAGCAGCAGCCACCAGTGCAATTTTCGCAATGGTTTCTTTTGTCTGCGGATCCAATTGATTCAGCTTGTCCACCAGTTCCTGAATACGAGAAACAATAGAGCGAATGGTGGGCATCAGAATATCGCTAAAACTGATCGCCAATTCTTCCAGCTGAGATTTCAAAATGGTCACTTGTCCGGCAAGGTTATCCTGCATGACCGCTGCCATTTTTTCGGTCGTGCCATTGTAACCGTCTACTGTATCCGAACAGGTGTCAATGGCATTGGACAGCTTTTCAAAGTCCGCCGGGGAACCATTGATGATCGCCAGCATACCGGACATGGCCTCTTTGCCAAACAGCGAGGCAGCAGCCTGTGCCTGTTCTGCCTCGGACAATCCGCCCAATTTCTGTCGGAGTTGTTCCATGAGTTCCCGTAAAGAATACATCTTGCCGGAACTATCCGTCAGAGAAATGCCGTATTGTTCCATGGCAGATGCTACCGTGTCTGTCGGCTTTGCCAGATTGGTAATGGCGGAACGCAGTGCTGTACCAGCCTGTGAGGATTTGATACCGGCGTTCGCCATTAGTCCAATGGCAATGGCAGAGTCTTCAGCAGAGTATCCCAAAGAACCCAGCACCGGAGCGGCATACTTGAAAGTTTCACCCATCATGCTGACGTTGGTATTGGCATTGCTTGATGCGGCAGCCAGAATATCTGCAAAGTGTCCGCTGTCCGAGGCAGACAAACCGAAAGCGGTCAAAGCGTCTGTGACAATGTCCGAAGTAGATGCCAAGTCTTCCCCAGAAGCAGCAGCAAGATTCATGATGCCTTCGATACCGCTGAGCATATCGTTGGTTTTCCAGCCTGCCATCGCCATGTAGTTCATAGCATCTGCGGCTTCACTTGCAGAGAATTTTGTCTTGCTGCCCATTTCACGAGCTTTTTCCCGGAGAGCGTCCATCTCTGAACCAGTCGCACCGGACACCGCTGCCACCTTTGACATGGCGGCATCAAAGTCTGCACCAGTTTTTACAGCAATGGTTCCCAGAGCCGTGACACCAGCAGTGACGGGCAGCAGCTTTTGTCCCACACCGGAAATTTTGTCCCCGGCGGACTGCAGCGTTTCACCCAGAACACCCATCTTTTCCAAAGCGGTGTGAGAATTGTTTGCTTCTGTGGTCAGGCGTTTCAGTTCGTTTTCGGTTTCAATAATCTCACGCTGCAAAGCATCATACTGCTGCTGTGAGATTTCACCATTTGCAAGAGCCGTATTGGCCTGTTCTGCAGCAGTTTTCAGCACTTCTAGCTTTTCTTTGGTGGCAGACACCGCATCGGCGAGGAGCTTATGCTTCTGCGAGAGCAGTTCCGTGTTGGAAGGATCGAGTTTCAACAGTTTCTGGACATCTTTCAACTGTGTCTGCGTGCCCTTGATGTCCTTGTTGACACCTTCCAGTGCCTTGGACAGCTTGGTGGTATCGCCGCCGATTTCTACGGT
>OGUL01002135.1_pt1 | contig 14343 bp, 9 predicted proteins | sample 1553651 | NCBI WGS metagenome assembly OGUL01 (sample SAMEA2580048, study PRJEB22360) | human gut metagenome | biome: human gut; feature: human-associated habitat; material: faeces | place: Denmark | collected 2008/2010
AAGATGCTCGCCAGCAAATCAAGATCGCGGTTTGCGCATGCTTCGAAAGATGTCACCTCGCCGATCAGCCCGTCGTCGATCGCTTTTCTTGCGGTCTGCAGTGCCGATCCAAGGAAGGTGTCCGGTGCGGAACCGAGATAGAGATGTTTCTCCTCTGCCAGCTCGATCAGTTTCGCTGCCGTTTCCGGTGCGAGGGTCATTGTTTTTTCAGTGTAAACGTGTTTTCCGGCTTCCAGTGCCTGACGGATCAGCCCCTCGTGGGTCGGTGCCGGTGTCAGAATGACTACCATTTCAATCGACGGGTCTGCCAGAATTTCCTCGTAGGTACAGCCCTTGATGCCATACTGCTCTGCTTTCTTTTTCGCATGTTCAAGATGGCCTGCGCAGCATGCTGCTACCTCAAGATTCTCAAAGTTATGAATCATGTTCGTCAGATAAATATCACTGATCGCTCCGCAGCCGACAACGCCGACTCTCATTTTTTTCGTTTCTGTTGTTCCCATTTGTAAAAATCCCCTTTACTCTTTGTTTTTTGATTCTGTTCTGATAAAAACCCTTATCTTTTTTATACAACGAAATGTCTGAAAAAACAAGCATTCCGGCTCATATTTCACTTCAAAATAAAAAAACCGCCCACGGTTTCTGCAGATTCTCTGCATCACCGCGGACGGCCTTTTTCTGTTGTTTACTCCACGCTTTTCAGCGATTCAATCATATCAATTTTTCTTAACCGGTAGAACATCATAAAGTTGACGAACAGGGCAAACGCCAGGGTAATCAGGGCGCTCCAGCCGTAGCTCCGCGGGAACACGTTTCGTCCGAACATCATCATATCGACCTCGACGGTCTGAATTACGCAATGATGTAAAAACGTTCCAATTCCCATGCCCGCGATAACGCCGAACAGTGTCAGCACCATGTTTTCCCGGTACACGTACGATGCCACCTCGCCGTCGAAGAAGCCGAGCACTTTCAGCGTTGCCAGCTCTCTCTGTCGTTCGGTGATGTTAATGTTGTTCAGGTTGTACAGCACCACAAACGCCAGCAGGCCCGCCGATACGATCAGCACCACGATGACGATGTCGAGGGAACGAAGCATGTTGTCAATCTGATCAATCAGGTCGGATGTGAACGAGATTGCCGCTACACCGTCGTACGTCATGATTTTTTCTCCGAGTGCTGTCTCATAATTGCTCGACGTGTCCTGATATTTCATCAGAAGCTGGTTGTAATCCGGCGCTCCGCCGAACAGCTCCTCGTAGAGATCCGGGGCCAGATACAGATAATGGCGCACGTAGTTTTCGACGATGATCGAAATCTTTACGTCCACAATATCGTCGCCTTTTTTCAGCTGAACCGTGTCGCCTGCTTTTACGCCGAGCATCGTTGCTGTCTTTTCGCTGATGGCTGCGCCGCCGTCGGTCGGGAATTCGTAAACTTCTCCGCTTTTCCGGTCTCGGAAGGCATAGAAGTCATTGAAATTCGTCAGTTCTTTCGGCACTTCAAGCACTGCATCCACGGTCTTTTTGTCGGTCTGCAGTTCGATGTTCTGGCAGTACATTTCCAGCAGCTCATCGATGCCGCTGTGGTTTTCCAGATCGGTCTGCAATGCTTCTTTTTCGGATTCATCCACATCTGAATTCAGCACAGCATTCGCCTGATAGGTGAAGAGGCTGACGAACTGGTTTTTCGCAATCGCGGTGATGGAATCCTGAAGGCCGAAACCGACGAGGATCAGACCCATGCATCCGCCGATTCCGATAACGGTCATGAAGAATCGTTTTTTATACCGTACCAGATTCCGCACGGTTGATTTCTGCGTAAAGTTCAGATGTTTCCAGAGTACGCCGATACGTTCCAGGAAAATCCGTTTGCCGTTTTTCGGTGCTTCCGGCCGCATCAGCTCTGCCGGACCTGCGGCGAGTTCTTTGTAGCATGCCGCGATCGTCGCCACGCCGGTGCAGGCTGCACTCGCCAGAATCGCAAGGCCTCCCTGCTCCCAATTCAGCGGGGTCATGTAATACGGGAGTCCGGTATACAGCATGCCGTAGGCATTCATAATAACCCAGGGCAGGATTTTTTCTCCAACCACCACGCCCGCGAGAGCGCCGGATACGGTGGAGAGCATCGCGTATGCGAAATATTTAAAGGCGATCACGCCGTCGGAATAACCGAGGGCTTTTAACGTTCCGATCTGCTGACGCTGTTCCTCGATCATTCGTGTCATCGTCGTCAGGCTGACGAGAGCAGCCACGAGGAAGAAGATAACCGGGAAGAATTTTCCGATATTCGAGATACGGCCGGCATCCTGACCGAAGCTCTCAGTTGACGTTACCTTATTCCGTCCCCAGACGTACCACGTTGGTTTTTTCAGGTCTGCGAGTGTTTTCTCACCGTCCGCAATTTCCTGCTTCGCATCCGCGATTTCTGGTTCGGCGTCGGCTTTTGCTTTTTCATATTCGGCTTTGCCGTCCTCAAGTTCCTTTTCTTTATCGGCAATTTCCTGTTTCGCATCCGCAAGGGAAATTTTTCCGTCGGCGATTTCCTGTTTCGCGTCGGCAAGCTGGGTTTCTCCGTCGGCAATCGTCTGCTTTGCTTCGGTGAGCTGAGTTTCTCCATCGGCGATCGTCTGCTTTGCTTCTGCTAACTGGGTTTCGCCATCGGCGATCGTCTGTTTCGCGTCGGCGAGCTGACTTTCTCCACTGGAAATTGTCTGCTTTGCAGCCGCAAGCTGGGCCTCACCCGACTGAATCGTCTGTCGGTACGATGCAATCTGCTGTTCCCCATCAGCAAGCTGGGCTCTGGCAGCCGCAAGCTGAGTTTCTCCGTCTTTTAATTTACTGCGGTTCGTCTCAATCTGAGCTTCTCCGTCGGCAATCGCTGCTTTGGCGGATGCAAGCTGGGCTTCGCCATCCTCAATCTGTTTCTGATAAGCTTCTGCCTGTGCTTCTCCATCCTGAAGCTGGGCAAGAGCCTCTGTAATCTGAGCTTCGCCGCTTTCCAGTTCTTCTTTTGCAGAAGCAATCTGTGCCTCGCCTGCGGCGCATTCCTGCTCTTTTTCTGTTAATTGTGCATCTGCAGCGGCAAGCTGACTTTCTGCGTCGGTAATCTGAGCTTCTGCAGCCGCAAGCCGGGCTTCCGCATCAGCGCTTGCTGCTTCAAACGCTGCGATGTTTTGTTCCAGAAATGTTTTCTGCTCCTGCATCGTGAAAAGCTGCTGTGCTAACTCTGTCTGTTTTGCTTCCAGCGCAGTTTTCTGTTCCAACAGGGATACATATGCTTCATCTTCCTCTGTCAGTCCGTCAAGCTGAGCCTCAATCACCTCGATCTGACCAGTCACTTCTGTCTGCGCAGCCTCCACCATCGGAAGCTGCCTGGAAATCTGGGCTAACTGATCCCTGGCTGTCTCATACTGACTCTTCTGTTCTTCATACGCTGCCTTCTGCGCTTCATACTGTGTGCGTCCTGCAGCGGTTTCTACTTTCTTGTTGTCCAGTTCCTCGCGTGCAGCGGAAAGCTGTTCCTTTGCAATATTCAATTCCGTTTCTTTTTTGGAAAGCTGCTCTTTTGCAGTATTCAGCTCCGTCTGCTTCCGAGTCAGTTCGGTTTTTGCCGCCGAAAGCTGCGTCATTTTTTCCTCTAACTCTTTTTTGCCGGATGCCAGTTCTGTTTCTTTCTCTGCAAGCTGTGCTTTTCCGTCGGAAAGTTCTTTCGCTTTTGCCTCAAGTGTGGTTTTTCCACTTGCAAGTTCATCGGCTTTCTGATTCAGCTCCGCTTTTCCGCTTTCCAGCTCTGCCGCCTTTGCTTCCAGCGTCGCTTTTCCGCTCGCAAGTTCCGCCTCTTTATCTTTCAGCGTTGCCTTGCCGGATGCCAGTTCCTGCTCTTTATCGGCGATGGTTGCTTTCGCACTGAGAAGTTCCTGCTCTTTGTCTGCAATGGTCTGTTTTCCGTCAAGGAGTTCCTGTTCTTTCTCAGCAATCGTCTGCTTTCCGTCAAGAAGCTCCTGTTCTTTGTCCTTTAACGTCTGTTCGCCGTCGAGAAGTTCCTGCTCTTTGTCCGCAATCGTCACTTTCGCGTCGGCAAGCTGCTGTGCACCGTCATCCAGCTCTGTTTTTGCGTCCGCTAATTTCTGCTCTGCATCAGCGACCTGCTGTTTTGCATCATCAATCTTTTCCTGTCCCTCGGTTTTGACTGCCGTATACCGCCGGTCGCACGCCGCATCCTCGAGCGCTTCAATCTTCGTCTGTACAGCCTTCACCGTCTCATCATACGCATCGCTGTAGCTCGCCTCTTCCTGTGCGCCGTCCGCCTGGACGTAAATCTCTGTATAGAGATCCGAGGTAAATGTCTCCGGAAGCAGCAGTGCAAAACTGTTGATGCTTCCATTTCCAATCGAGCCCGTTCCGCGGTTCAGATCCATATAATAAGGGAGTGTCGCCGAACCAACAATCGTAAACGTGTCCCCGGTCAGCGAATCTGAGAGCGGATCCTCCGTTCCGGAAGTGAACGTTACCTGATCTCCGATCTCACAGCCGGAACTTTTCAGAAACTGCGTATCAACAAGAATTTCATCCTCTTTCTCCGGCATCCGTCCCTCGACCACGCGCGGCTCATTCACACCGTCCGTCAGCGCAATCAGCTTCACAACCTGCTCGCTCTCGCCGATGTCATGCAGCACTTCCACCGTTTTTCCGCCGTAGACCGCTTTCACGCCATCCGTCTTCGCGATATCCGCCAGATCATCGTCTGTCAGCCCCAGCGTTCCAAGGACTTTCAAATCCATATAATTTACTTCATCATAATACCGGTCCGCCGAAACCTTCATATCTCCTTCCGCCGACCGGATGCCCGAGAAAAACGCCGCGCCAAGAAGCACGATGAAAAAGACTGACAGAAACCGCCCCTTGTTCTTTGTGATTTCCCGGATAAAGTCTTTTCGAAATGCTCTCATCGTCCACCTACCATTCTATCTCTTCCACCGGCGTCGGGTTCTCATTTGTTTTCATGCCCGCCACTTTTCCGTTTCGGATTTTAATCACGCGGTCCGCCATCGGTGTCAGCGCCGAGTTGTGAGTGATGACAATGACCGTCATCCCCTTCTCCCGGCAGGTATCCTGCAGCAGCTTTAAGATCGCTTTTCCCGTCACATAATCGAGCGCGCCGGTCGGCTCATCGCAGAGCAGCAGTTTCGGATTCTTCGCCAGCGCACGCGCAATCGCCACACGCTGCTGCTCTCCGCCCGAAAGCTGCGCCGGGAAGTTATTCATTCTCTCTTCCAGCCCAACCTCCGCAAGCACCTCCGACGCATCCAGCGGATGCTTACAAATCTGCATCGCCAGCTCCACATTCTCGAGCGCCGTCAGGTTCTGCATCAGATTATAAAACTGAAAAACAAATCCAATATCCTCCCGCCGGTACTGGATCAGCTTCTTGCCGCGGTACTTACTGATCTCCGCCCCGTCCACCAGCACCTTTCCTGAAGTCGCTGTGTCCATTCCGCCTAAAATATTCAGCACCGTCGTCTTACCCGCACCGCTCGGTCCAACAACAATCACAAACTCACCCTTTTCCACATCAAAACTGATTCCATCCGCGGCCTTGATGGTGACTTCGCCCATTTTGTATGTCTTGGTTACATCCTGAAGACTCACATATCCTGCCATCCTGTTGTGTTCCTCCTATGTAAAATTTAATATCCCTCATTTCTTTTATTGTACCAAGCCGCTGCCGCGGCGGCTAGTCCTAAGAAGGCGAATTTACCGTTTTTTTATAAATGTTTCCGGACATCCCGCATTCTCAGCCTTTGCATTTTTCCATACATTTACAGAATAAAACAGCCGCCACCGTGCTTGCTGCCGTTGCCGCCAGTGCCGGTCCGACAATGGCCGTCGGATGCACGCTGCCATACTGGCTGCGGTATGCAATCACGTTGACCGGTATCAGCTGCAGGGAAGAAATATTTAAAATCAGAAAGGTGCACATTTCCCGGTTTGCAGTTCCTTTCGGAACAGCGGCCGGATTTTTGTTTTTCCGCCGTTCCTCTTCCAGCTCTTCGAACTGTTCCATGGCAAGAAGGCCCGGCGGCGTTGCCGCTGCGCCAAGACCGAATACATTACAGATCATATTTGTGGCAGCCGATTGGATGGCCGGGGGATCCGATGGTACCTTTGGAAACAAAAAGCGCATGACCGGTCCCATCTTTTTTACCAGGCTGTCGATCATTCCCGCTTTCCCTGCAATCTCCATCAGCCCGCTCCAAAGGCCCGTCACACCCAGAAGAGAAATTGCCAGCACAACTGCCTCTTTTGAAGCACGCAGCGCACCGTCTGTCACCTCCGGCAGCTTTCCGCAAAAAGCACCGTAGGCAATACCAAGAAGAAGCATACCGCTCCAGAGTCTGTTCATGGATTCACCTGCGTTCATCCGTTATCTTTATACGATATGCTTCTTTTCTGTTTTTCATGATATTCTGTTTCAACCCACAGCCGGTAATATTACAAAATCCCCGCCAGTGGGTCCACTGGGACGGAATTCCGGCCGCAATCAGAACCAGAACCGGCAGGAAAAGTATCTTTTTTCCTCTTTTCGACAGGTATTTCTGCGTATTTTCCTCTGTCAGCAAAAGATATTCAAATCACAGATAAGACGCCGTTGTCACGCCCGCCAGCTTTGTGAACAGCTTTGCCACCGCGGTATCTGTTTTCTGTCATTTCTTTCTTTTGTTCTGTCGTTCACAGCCTCCTGCGCTTCTCTCCATTCCAAAATAAGTTTTGTTTTCCCATAAAATCAATTTTCTTTTAAAAAAATCGGATCATAGGAATCATTAAAAGTTTAATTTATGTTTTCATCTGATTTTTTGTCTAATTTTTATGCCTATTTCATATAGTTTTTCAAATAATAGTATAATAAACACAAATTTTAGCCGGAATCGGATCATTCTATTCCATACCAAAACAACAATCCGATGCCCAAAATACAAAAGCGCATCACTTGAAACGCTTGACTTCAGGAGGGAAAATATGAGTGCAAAATTAGTATTAACAGTAAAAGATTCCAATCGAATGGCAAAAGATCTTTCCATGAGCGTCATGGACAAAATGTTTCATCCACTCAAGTACAATAAAATGATGAATTCCAAAGCAAAAATAGGCATCTTTATTGATGACGAAAAAGAAGGAACTTTATATGAGGCATCTAAAACTCCATATGAAATCAGCTTAACTCCTGGCGTTCATCGTATTTCTATGATAGATCCGGCAAAAGACAGCAAAAAAGGGAATGTCAATCTGATGGGGTCCATCATTGGATTTTCTGCAGGCAGCGGCCTCGCAGAACAAATATCCATCGGCGAAATAGGAAAATTCTTAGCCGGTGCCATGTTTAAAACGGGTGATGGTTACCTGGATCTGGATTTAAAAGACGGAGATATCTTAAAAGTTCAGTGTCAGGCCGGAATTGGCGGAAAAGTATCTATCAAAGTATTAAAATAAGAATTGCCAAAGCATATCATGCAAAGCAATCGGATGACAAGGGAGGCAAAATATTTTTTGCCTCCAACATCATTTTATCAGCAGACACCTGGAGGAAATAAAATATGGACTTTCCTGTTTCGATTCCATGGGAAACTCTTGATCCCGAAATATTACAAAAAGCGATAAATTCAGGTAGTAATTACAGAACCTATTGTGATGAAAAATCATGGGATATTTCTTTTGAAATAGAATTTCTGGAAAAAGAAGAAATCATCTTTCTTCTCCTGGTTGAGCACGGACGCCGCAAAGTCGGAGCTTCTGTGCAAAAGACAAATGAACGAACGGAAATTTCCAAATATACAAAAGAAGAACAGGCAAAAATGGTAAATGCTTTTAATCAAAAACTTGATACTTACGAAGCGTGGAACTCTCTGTTTGTCGGACCAACGACAAGTATGTTTGGAAATCATGTGTATGAATCCTATATGGACTATATGTATTCCTGGGATCACTTGGGCGACAGAATTTTTCTGTCCAATTATTATGAACGTCAATTATATTCTGTGCAATCCGATACCCATGTTACAGTAAAAAGCAATCAGGAAGGATATGATTCTATCTATGAGCTGGCGCAGGCAAAGGTAACAGACCATACCTTAGAAGGTATCTGCTGGAATTTTTTCCCGAAGCTCCTGTTTTCCAAGGGAGATCTCGCGGGTGCGCCGTACCATGATGTCTATCATCGTCTGGAAATTCTGACAGATACAGAATATCTGCTTGTTCCAGCGCTGCTTTCACTCAAAGAAAAATATGAAATTACAGCAGTCGCTGGAAATCTGGATTGCCCGCAGATGCATTCTCATACAATGACACTGAAAGCAGCAGTACAACAAGCTATTTTTAAAAATATCTTTGAAAATCTCTTTCCGGAAAATGGATTTTTGCTACAGAAAGCCCCAAAGAAAATGCTGCTTTCTGCTCAAAAACAGGCAGAGGAATTTTCTGTTGCGTCTATGAATGCCCGAAAATATCCCGAGCTCCTGATGCAGGCAGCTGCAAAAGAAAATTTTCATTGTACAGCCTTTCAGATTCTGCAATTTTCCAACAATCCATATCTGTCGGCCTTTGATAAAATAGATCTTTTCAGAAGATGCATGGCCATCAGTAATCAATCAGAAGAACCAGGAATCTGGAAAGAAACCTATCAGAATCTGCTCCGTGTGATGATCTGCAAAATAACTTTAGAGGAATCTCAGTTCAGCGATCCGGAGAGCATCAAAGAATTACAGGATTTTACAGAACACCAGCAAGAAAAGCTGGAACAGGAAATGCAGTTAAAAATCCCAAAAGAAAAAACTGCTGAAATTTTATTGATGAATGAACTGAAATGTATGCTGGCATGCATTTCCGTCGTAACAGCAGAAAAAATACAGGGACACAAATGCACCGAATTGGCCGAGAAGAGCTGGCGTCTGGCAGAAAGTATCGAATATATATGGAATGCAGAAATTCTAAATCCACAAATCAGAGAAACTGTGTCCAAAGCATTCATCCGCATTTGTATCGGATGTGGATCTATGTATCTTCAGAATGTACAGGAAGAACATATAAATCCCGAGCAGATCCAGGAAGCAGCGGAAGAAATCTCATTACTTCTGTATCATTACAGCGATCTTTTGCTTCCGGAAGAAATGCCGGTCTATCAAATCCCTATCTATCAAACGCTCCAAATTGCAAATATGAGACTGGAGCGAAAGGAAAATGCATTGTACTATGCCCAAAAAGGAGTTGTGTTGTGTGATCTGTTTTCTGCTGGTCAGAATGCGCAATTAAATGGTCTCATTCAGAATTCAAAAAACATGTTTCAGCAATATATCAATCAAAATGTACCTGCTGCATCCCGCCCGGCAAAAAAGAAGGGGCTTTTCTCCCGGCTCTTCCAGAGATAGCAGGAGAAAAGCTGTCCCGAAAGAATCCTTTATTTTCCTGGAAGCGCGGTTTATAAGGTGCCTCCATATTCCACAATCATGTTTCGAATAATATCCAGCGTCTCCTCCTGTGACCATGCCATGTTTCCATTCTCCAGAAACTGGCAAAATTCATATAGTTTTTGTGAGAAGCCGGATTCTTTTAAAATATAATATTGCAATCCATGACTTGTATTGTTCCAAAATGCAATTCCATTATGAACATTAGAGCTACATACAATGGAGATGTGTTTCGGCAGCTGGACGAAATTTTCTTTTACACAAATGCAGGAATGAGGTGTGTGCAGCATATATTGATAATAACTTTTCAACAGCCACAGGCGCATCGCAGGATCAAGAGGCTTATAAAGCATATCCGGATAGCCCGCAATACGTCCCTGCTCCATTAATTGTCGTAAGCCAGATATGCAGAAAATATGTACCATACTTTCCGTTTCCATGTGCCGGATCCGCTGAAAGAGAGAAGATAAGAGCTGTTCTTTTTCCACTCCATCCAGGATGATCTGCTGTTTCAGTACATTTAACGGAATCAGATGCAGAAGACATGGTGAATATTCAATATAATAGTTATGCGTTACATAACCTTCATTCATCATAACATTGACATCTTTTACATAAGCATTTAAATCAGAGCAAAACAACATTTCCTTTGCTATTTTTCTTTCCTGAATAAAGGAATTCTTCAGTAATTGTATTTGTTGCGCATCTCTGAGAATAATTCCTTTCGCCGTATGAAAATTGATTCCAATTGCAATATGGTCTGTGATCAGCCAGTTGGGAAGTAAGCCTGCTTTTTTCGCCTCGGACTCAGCAGAAGAAACGTAATAATAAAATGGTTTGTAGTTTTCATAGTTCATTGCCGGTTTCAGACTGCATATTTTCCGAAGGTTATCCAGTGTATTTTCCGTTGTCTGATTCTGCAGTAAAGGAAAAAGATGCTCTAATCTGCGATAGGGCACTTCATGAATAATCTGAACAAGATATCGTAAATGTTCCAGTGAAATTTCCGGAGTACATAAGCAAATCGTGGAATCGGAAGCATTTATCATTGCTTTTCGAATACACGCATAAATTGCAAAGATATTGTCCAGCGTCATATCCGTATCCGGAATTCCTGAAACACTTGGAGAAACAGAGACTTGAGGAAATTCAACCACATCCTGCTGGATAATACGGATCAGTTCTTCCATACATTGCCACTGGCTCTTTCCCATTTTTTCCTTGCGATAAAGGAACAGGAGATCTGCTCTTGTATTTCTGGTGCATTCCATCGCATCAAGAAGACAGGTCAGGCGCTCTTCTTCTTTTGGAATACGTTTTCCTTTACTCATTTTAGAAATGTAATCCAGCTGCATACCACTGGCCTCAGACAGATAATATAAAGTTTTTCCTGTATTTTTTATTTCCTTTTCAAGCCTTTGTGAAAAATCGCTCATGTAGTATCAAAGTTCCTTTCCGGACAACAGCAAATATCCGATGGCTTGGGCAGAATGCTGTTTTCCTGTCGACATTGATCTAAGTATACAGGAAAAAGCCAAAATATGCAAAATTTTTCACACAAATTCATCTGCTTTTTCTGCAAAAAAGCTTTATATCATTTATAACATTACGAAGGAGAAAACTAATATGCTTTTCATCGCTATCCTAATCTTAATCTTTTTGATGTATCGATTTTTTACCTTTCGTGCCGAAATGGTTTTTACCATGTCCTTAATTGCCCCGATCATGATCGTAATCGGCGCCTGCTATTTACCTGGAAAATATCATGAAGCCGGAATTTTTCTTCTGGTTATCGGTGCATTTATGCTGGCCGTTGTTCTGCTTATCTGCCGCCTCACTGCACGGGGTGTTGAAAAAGGACTGCGGCTGGAGTATTACAAAAATCTGATTATTTATGGCGCCCTCAAATTTTTACAGAACCTTTCTAAAGCGACGATTGTTTTTAGCTTTCTGGCCGCTTCACTGGGTGCCTTCTCTATGGACTACAAAGAAAGACTGGATACCAAAGGAAGAAAAATTTATGTAGATGATAACCTGCGTGACCCGGAAGGCAACCAGTATGAAGAAGTAGAAAAGTAAAAAAAGCAGGCACGAATCACCTTTTTCGGGAATCGTGCCTGTTTTTTTACGTATGCATCAATTTCAAAAATTCATTCTCCGGCATTTCAACACCAAGTAGTGTCTTCATCATCTGAAGAAATACATCATGGGTTTCTTTTTGAGCGTTCAGACAGACCATGATGACCGACAGTTTATCATCCTCTTTCCTCTTGCTGCATTACTTTTTGTTTCCCCTTACGCTGTTTTTACTATAGCATATTTTTCTCCTGTTTGCACCTACCTACAGGACTGCTACTAGCTACTCTCTCAAGATGCAGCGTATCAAAAAGGGAGCTTCCGCTTCACAAATTTTTATTCGTTAAAAGTGTATCATTGTGAAACGCTCGTTGCGTCCGCCAGAGGAAGCCTGTGGATCTGCCCGGAAGAAGTCTCCTGTGACTATTTTGACTGGTGCGAGGGAAAACTTTCCGCGATCAACCAGTACCATGGCGAATACATGGCGCAGTACAACTGGGCTGAGTTTACCAACGGGGAGCTGAACTGGGGGAGAGGCCGATAAGAAATTCACACAAATCTGACTATTTATGATATACTGAATGAAATGCTCTTAGTTCTGAATTCTTTTATGCTCCGGCACAGATCTTTCGGGACGAAATTTTACTTTTCTATGTCGAAATCCACCATTTTTTCGACATACGAAGGAAGGAACGTTATGAAAATTATTTTTATCCGCCACGGCGAACCAAATTATGAAATTGATTCTCTGACCGAAAAAGGCTGGCGCGAGGCCGAGCTGCTTTCGAAACGCACAGCAAAATGGAATGTCACCGATTTTTACTGTTCTCCGCTTGGCCGTGCGAAAGATACGGCTTCTTTTACACTGAAAAATGCAGGCCGCGAAGCCGAAATTCTTCCATGGCTGCGGGAATTTGATGCACCTGTCATTGACCCGGAAACGGGAAAACGCCGGATTCCATGGGATTTTCTGCCGGATGTGCTCGATGCAAACCGGGATCTCTATGACCAGGATCTCTGGACGAAAAATCCGATTATGCAGACCGGAAACATGGACGAGAATTACCATTTTGTGACCGACGGACTCGATGCACTGCTTGCGCGCTACGGCTATGTACGCGACGGTTACCGCTATCACGCTTCGGATGAAACAAACCGCGAAGCCGTCATCGTCTGCTTCTGCCATCTCGGCGTCACCTGTGTGGCACTGTCGCATCTGCTGAATATGACGCCGGTACAGCTCTGGCAGGGCATGTTCCTGGCACCGACTTCCGTCACAATCGTCGGAAGCGAGGAACGCAAGCTGGGCGAAGTATACTTCCGCTGCCAGACCGTCGGCGATGTCCATCATCTGCTTTCCGTGGGCGAACCGGTTTCGTACTATGGAGCCTTTAATGATCCATTTCAGTTTTAAAAATTACAAAAAGGAGTCTTTTATCATGAATGAAGCAAAATTTCAGGCAAAATTAAGAGAATATGCAAAGCTGATCGTAAAAATCGGCGCAAATGTACAGAAAGGACAGCGTGTCCGCCTCCAGGCCGGCGTCGATCAGGTTCTGCTTACCCAGATGGTGACAGAGGAGTGCTATCAGGCGGGCGCAAGCTATGTGGAAGTGATCTGGGAATGCGGTGAGATCAACAAAATGCATTATCAGTATGCCACCGCAGAAACACTTGGCGCGGTTCCGCACTGGGAAGAAGAGCGTTTCAAACAGATGACGGTTGATCTGCCGGTTCGCATTTTCATCGACTCCTCCGATCCGGACGAGCTCGCCGGCATTCCTGCGGACCTGCTCTCCACCGTTCGTCAGATGCGTGGAAAGGTCATTAAAAAATACCGTGACCAGCTCGATGGAAAGCATCAGTGGCTGATCGTTGCCGCCGCTTCTCCAAAATGGGCAGAAAAAGTATTCCCGGGCGAGCCGGAGGATATTGCTGTTGAAAAACTGTGGGATGCTATTTTCGACTGTGTTTACTTAAAAGACGGCGAAGATGCAGAAAGGATCTGGCAGGCACACTGTGACCTCATGACCCAGAAAGCCAGCTGGCTGAATGAGCAGGCATTCCACAAGCTGCATTACACCAGCAAAAACGGTACGGATTTCACCGTTGAGCTGATTCCGGGCGCAAAATGGAGCGGCGCCGGTGATATCAACCATATGAACAACACCTTCTACGTTCCAAACATGCCGACCGAAGAAGTCTTCACCAGCCCGATGAGAGGAAAATGTGAAGGCCGTCTCGTTTCCACAAAACCTTTAAGCTGGTCGGGACAGATCATCAACAACTTTACCGTCGATTTCAAGGATGGAAAAGTCGTTGACTGCCACGCAGAGCAGGGCGAAGAGGTTTTGAAAAAAATGTTCGCCATGGACGACGGTGCTGCAATGCTCGGCGAGGTTGCACTCGTTCCGAAAGAATCTCCGATTAACCAGTCCGGGCTGATGTTCTTTAATACCCTTTTCGATGAAAACGCATGCTGCCACGTTGCCGCTGGCGCCGGTTTCCCTGAGGTGCTCGATGGATTTCTGGAGATGAGCAACGAGGAAATTCTGGAAAAAGGTGTGAATGATTCTCTGATCCACGTTGACTTTATGGTTGGATCGGATGACCTGCACATCGTAGGTATCCGCGAAGATGGAAGCGAAACCGATATTTTTGTAAATGGTACCTGGGCAGAGTAAATCTGCTTTTTTTCGCAATAGAAGCAGGAGACTTCCTTTATTTAGTCAAAAAAACAGACCCGGGGCAATCTACCGTTTTTTGTAGACTGCCCCGGGTTCTGTTTTTGAAAAAAATCAGTTTCC
>OGUL01002146.1_pt1 | contig 14265 bp, 9 predicted proteins | sample 1553651 | NCBI WGS metagenome assembly OGUL01 (sample SAMEA2580048, study PRJEB22360) | human gut metagenome | biome: human gut; feature: human-associated habitat; material: faeces | place: Denmark | collected 2008/2010
AAGCCGCTGCCGCCGGAGGCTGCCAAAAAGCCGCCTACGATACCAAGCATCAGTGCCGGACGCTCGCCGATACTCATTGCAATATAGCCTGCCAAAATCGGCATCATCATGCTGAACGCCAAACCGCCGATATTCTTGAAGAAGGCTGCCAGCGGCGTGCCGCTGCCAAACTTAGCCGTGCCGGCAAATTCCATATCGAACATAAATGCCAGCGCGATAAGAATACCACCGCCGATTACAAACGGCAACATGTGCGAAACGCCATTCATCAGATGCTTATAAATTTGTCTCCCCAGACTTTCCTCCGCATCTGCCACGTCACTTGTCGCCTCGCTGCCGCCCTTGCCTGCGTAAGCAGGAACATTACCGCTCAGAATCTCCTCGATAAGCTCCTTCGGCTTGTTGATACCGTCAGCTACCTTAACGAAGATAACCGGCTTGCCTGCAAAGCGCTCCACAGGCACGTTCTTGTCTGCAGCCACAATAATGCCTTCGGCTTCTTCTATCTCTGCCGCCGTCAGCTTATTTTTTACGCCGCCGCTGCCATTGGTTTCAACCTTCATTGCAACGCCCATCTTACCGGCCATCTCCTGCAAAGCCTCTGCTGCCATATAGGTATGTGCAATACCTGTCGGGCAGGCAGTAACAGCCAGCACCTTGCGCTGCTTAGCAGGCTCTGCTGCCGGTGCCTCTTCTTCCTCGTCTTCAAATTTTTCGTTTTCGTATTTATCGATAACTGCCAAAAATTTCTTAGCATCGCCGGCATTCAGCAGCTCACTGCGGAAATCATCGTTCATCAGCAGCATGCTCAGATGGCTCAGCACATCAAGATGCACATTATCCTTCGTATCAGGTGCAGCAATCAGGAAGAACAGCTTCGCAGGCTCGCCGTCCAGACTGTCGAAGTCAAAGCCGGCCGGCAAAAATAGCTGCCAGTCCCGGTGCCTTTACAGCACTTGTCTTGGCATGCGGAATGGCAATGCCTTCACCGATACCCGTGCTGCCCTCCTCTTCACGACGCAGCACGCAGGCTCTGTATTCGTCCTTATCAAGCAGATTACCGCCGCTCTCCATCAGCGTAATCAAATGCTCCAGCGCTGCTGCCTTATCCTTAGGCTGCGCTTTAAGATCAATGCTTTCTACCTTCAGCAAATCAACTATTTTCATCTTATTTTTGCCCCTTCTTTTTTATTTATTAGTCACGCCCTGTAAAATAATTTTATCAATATCATCACTTGTTGCCAGCCAATCCTTAAACGCGCTTGCGCTGCCTGCGGCTACGCCCAGGCGCAATGCCTCCTCATAATCCTGCGTTTTTAGATAGCCTGCCAAAAAGCCGGCCACCATACTGTCGCCTGCTCCGACAGAGTTTACCAGCTTTCCCTTCGGTGAAGCCATCATATGCTGCCTGCCATTTTCGTCCAGCAGTACAGCACCGTCCGCTCCACGCGAAACCAGCACATTACGTGCTCCCTGCTGCTGCAGCTTCAGCGCAGCAGCAAGAATATCCTCCTCATTCAGCAACGGTCCCCGGCCAAAGAACTCTCCTAATTCCTCATGGTTTGGTTTGATTAAAAACGGCTTATATTTCAGTACCTTGAGCAGCAAATCGCCGGTAGCATCTACCACAACTCGTGTGCAAGCAGGCTGCAGCAGCTCCAGAATCTGCTCATAAATATCATCCGGCAGCGAAGCGGGTATGCTTCCTGCCAGCACTAAAATATCATCCTGCGTCAGTCCCTGCAGCTTAGCAAAAAGCTTGTGCAGCTCTTCCTTGCTCAACTGCGGTCCCTGACCGTTCAGCGCCGTTTCCGAGTCCGAAATAATCTTCGTATTAATCCGCGAGTAGCCTGCAGCAGCCCGAATAAAATCGCAACGGCAGCCTGCTTCCTGCAGCAGGCGTTCTATTTCTGTACCGCTGAAACCGGCCGTGAAGCCCAAGGCTACTGATTGCAGCCCCAGATTTTGCAGCACCAGCGAAACATTGATTCCCTTACCACCCGGATATATATTTTCTGCTTGGGTGCGGTTAATCTCGCCTACTGCAAAAGCATCAACCTTTACCACATAATCAAGTGAAGGGTTAAAGGTCACAGTGTAAATCAAAGCACAATCACCTCCGTATGCTGCTTATAGGAGTTAACATTCAGAGCCTCCTGCGCAGCCGTAATAATCACGCCCTTGGACAATGGGGCGAAGGACACGCTCGACAGTGCCTCAAACTTGCTGGCATCTGCAAGCACATAGCATTTATGACAATGCTCCATCGCCACGCGCTTATTCATGGCCTCCTCGATATCAGGAGTTGTGAAGCCCTCTTCCACAGTAATGCCGTTCGTTCCGAAAAAGCCCTTGCTGAAATTGTAATGCTGCAGGGAAGCTACTGCCTCCGTGCCGATTACCGCATCAGTTGTTGCCTTCACGCGCCCTGCAAGCAACAGTGTTTTCAGACCGCGCTGCGCCAGCTTCTGTGCCAGCGTAATACCGTTCGTTACATAAACAGCATCCTTTTCCGTCAGATAGGTTGCCAGCTGCTCGGTTGTTGAGCCTGCATCAAGAAAAATAAAATCGTTGGGACGCACCAGCGTTGCCGCATACGCAGCAATCGTGCGCTTGTCTTCAATATTACGACTGTATTTTTCCTGCATATTGCGCTCCTGCACAGGCTCCGCCTCGCGCACGGCAGTCGCACCGCCATGCACCTTGCGTACCTTGCCCAAGCTGTCCAGCTGTACCAAATCTCGGCGGATAGTGGACTCAGAGGTTTCCAGAAGCCTTGCCAGCTCCGGTACTGTCGCCGCACCGTCACGCGTGACAATGCGAGTGATTTCTTCAAATCTTTCTTGCGTTAACATGAGCATCTCTCCTCTTGCAGATATTATATAACCATTTTTGCGCAAAATCAATCATTTTTGAGCAAAAAACTGCATTTTTTGAATTTTTTTTGCAGATTACACTCAACACCCTTCAGAGTAATAAAAAAATAGATGCCTCTCCCACTCCGAAGAAGCATCTACATTAAGTATCATTTATATAATTAAAAAAACAGTGTCAGACAGCGTCAGCTTATTTTACCAGCGCACGCATTTCATCTGCAGTCAGAGTAAAGTATTCCTTTACGGTGTAAAGCTCACGGCGGCCACGGCAGTCAGCAAACAAAGCAACATCTACATCAGGAATATTTTCCATTGCTTCCTCTAAGCTCTTGCCGTTTTTGGCATAAGCCTCAAAGCGCAGGACAAATTTTTCACCGGTGCCAGCAGGAACCAGCATTGCTTCAAAATAATCGTCATCACGCAGATAGCCCTCACGGTTAACCTTGCCACGCAGCAGCACGTCGCCATACTGCTCCTGCGGCAGATAAATACGCATATAAGCATCCAGAATCGTACCTTCCTGCTTGCCTACGTTATCAAAAGGTACCTCTAAGGAAAAATCAATTCTATCGGCATATACCTTGTCCAAAACAGCCTTGGTGCGCTGCTTTACCAGCAGACGCATTACAGCATCACCCTGCATAGAAATATATACACCTACAATTATAACGCCTAAAATCAACAGTCCTACAAGGACTCCCACAATCGTCATCAGCATCTTGCTTCCCCCTTACGCCTTATGATAATCCTTGATAATGCAGATTGGTGTTTTTTCACTGCCGTTGCCAAAAGGATTATCAATGAGGATTTCCGCAACCTTATCCGGATCAACGCCCTTAGACCAGCCAAGCACTGCAGAGCGCTTCAAATCGTTAACGTCAGCAATAGCAGCGCCATAGCAGCCGCAAGCCTTGGTAATAGCTTCGGCAACCTTTTCCGGTTCTGCCGGACCATAAACAATATGCTTGTCATACGGAGGCATTGTGCCGGTAACGTCATCAATCAGGCGAGCCTGTTTGCCTGCCATACGGTAGAAGGTACCGCTTACGCCTACGCATTTAGCCGCAAAGCCGCAGATTACTGCCCACAGAACACGTGCACCGCCCTCTGCGTCAATCAGGGATTGCATGCTGTACCAGCTGCTGATACTGCCCTTGGCCGGGAACAGATGCGACAGCACCTTAGCCAGCGGTCCCGGATGAAACTCCTCACAGCGCATTGCCCTGCCCTGAGTAATTGCTACTACACTTTCGGCAGTGCAGACTACATCATTGGGGCCGATTTTATCCTTGGCATATTCCAGAATAGCATCACAGATATCATCGTGATGAGTCAAAATTCTTGTCGGCACAGGAACAATCTTATACTTTTCCATACTCTCACATCTCCTCCGCAGCCTTATCCGCTGCATATACCTTCTGAATTTTATCATACCATTCAGGCTTCAGACGAACAATGTGGCCTTCATTATCGGTAAACACATTGCGCGTATGTCCTTCCACCGCTACAGCGCCGTCGCGCAGACGGATAACAGTATAATCAAATTCCATTTTTGCTTTATTAAAGGCACTCATTTTTACCTGTACTTCAAAATCATCATCAAAAGTACAGGAATTTTTATACTTGGCGCGTACCTCGGTAATCGGGAAAATAACGCCGTCAGCCATCAGCTCGCCCAGGGAAATACCGCAAGCACGCAGATATGCTACACGTCCCATTTCAAACCAGCGCAGATAATTGGCATGATGCACAACACCCATCATATCAGTTTCAACAAAACGCACCTTATCTCGTATTGTAATCATAAAATCTCCTTTTCATATTCAAGGCTTCCTGCAGATAACAGGCTTACAATCAATTTATTATTATAGCACTTTTAACGCCAAGTGCCTAACAAATCTTATAAATTAGATAAATTTTTCTCTGCCAGCAGGCGCTTAACCTTTTCAGCCAGCAAAGCATAAATTACGGAAAACAGCGGTACGCAGACAATCATACCGGCAACACCGCCAATGCTTGCTCCAATCGTCACCGCTGCCAACACCCACAGCTCCGAAAGACCTACAGCCTTACCCACAATCTTAGGATAAAGCAAATCAGCTTCGATGCGCTGCAGCACAATGTATAATATGATAAAATACCAGATTTTTTCCGGCGCGGCCACCAGTATTAAAAAGCAACCGATAAGAGCACTGATTAAGGTACCGAGAATCGGTATCAGGCTCAGCACAGCCACCAGCAGCGAAATGACCGTCGCATAGGGGAAGCCGCAAAGCGTCATACCGACGAAATACATCACGCCCAAAAGCAGCGCCACTACCAGCTGTCCGCCCACAAAACCGCGGAAAATCTGCTCTGATGTCTGCAATACATGCAGAATATAAGCAGCGCGCTCCTTCGAGCAGAAAGCAAAAATTACGCATTTAAAGTTGCGCGCAAGACGATGCTTTTCCAGCAGACAATAGATTGCTACGACAAAACCGATAACACAGCTTGCAAGCACCTCCAGAACGGAGGCCGTTGCCAAAAACGTCTGCTCCAGCAAAAGACGCTTGTTGTTCTGCAGATAATTGAGCATCGTCTGATAAACCTCTTTAGCCTGCGCCTGTACCACAGCCAGCTCGTCTGCCGAGAAGGAAAGCTCCTGCGCCTTCTGCTGCAGATAAATATTCAGCTTAGCCAACGCCGGCGGCAGCATCTTAACAAGCATTTTCATGCTGGCATGCAGCTCGGGCACAATCGTCAGCACAAAGAAGGCCAAAAAGCCGATAATGATTGCAAGGCTCAAAAGCAAACACACTGGACGCTCGAAACGTGATACCACGCTCTGCTTAAAAATTCTGCGCCAATATTGCTCCAGCTTCTTCATCAGCACGTTGACGATAAAAGCCATACAACCGCCAATGACAAACGGCAGCAAAACATCATATATACCAGCCAGCAGTTTTAGGCTGACATTGTAATTCCACAGCGCCCAGATAAGCACAATTGCAAAGGCCAGCAGACAATAAGGATTTCTTTCTTTCATAAGCAACCTCTATTCAAAGCGCATGTCCAAGGTAATACATGCTTATTAAATTAATAATATTATTGTAACATATAAGCGCGCACAAGACAAAAAAGAAGGCTTTTCTTTGCATAAGTTTCACATCTGTGGTATAATTCCATTGTAGTTTTTGCGCCTGTAGCTCAGTGGATAGAGCAATGGTCTCCGGAACCGTGTGCGGAGGTTCGATTCCTCTCAGGCGCACCAAAAAGAAAAGTACCCTTTCCAATTGTTTGGGAAGGGATTTTTTTATGTACTGATATTATCGACCGGTTTTATATTCCTCTATATTCACTTTTCTGCAAACATATGTTAAAATTAATTAGTGCTACCACAGCGGTAGGCGGTTGCTCTCCTCGGAGGGCTTTGCGGCTCTCCTATTGCAAGAATCCATGTCTTTATGGAAATCTACAAGAAAGAGGGTGGCGCCGATGAATATTCTTGAAGTCCTCGCATTATTAGGCTTCGGTTTGGCTTGTGTCAAATTCGGCTATGAACTCGGTAAAAACGCAAAAAAATAACCGCCCCGTCCTAGGAAAACGAGCGGTTATTTTTAACTAACATTTTCTAAGGGCAACCGTCTATCGGTAGCACTTTTTCTATATTTATTATACTATATCCAACAACTAAAGACAAGCAGTTTATAACTCTGAATCTCGTTACAATACAATCATGCTATTTCTCCGGAACCGTGTGCGGAGGTTTGCTCCCTTTCAAGAATGCCGACTCAGTAAAAAAATAACCGCCCAGTCTGCAAACTTGCGGTTATTTTTTAACTACATGATTTAAAAGGCAACCGTCTATCGGTAGCACTTTTTCTATGTTTATTATACTATATCCGGCAGCTAAATACCAGTAGTTTATAGCTTTGAAATTCGTTACATAACAAACATACTATTTCTCCGGAACCGTGTGCGGGTGAAAAAGTTTACCTCCTGCCATGTAAGCTCACTGCCGACAGGCTTCAGCCAATATTGATCAGACAGGCTCAACCCCAAGCTGCGCTTGCTCAAAACCGCTGGAGATTCGACATCATACAAATGCAGGATATAGCGCAATCCGTCGCGACTTGCAGGAATAATACGGCTACGCCACCACTGATTTAATTTGTCTGCGAGCTTATTAAAATCATCAGTAAAAATACCTACAGGAAAGGCTTCTGGATTGTATATCTGCAGGACTTCGGTTATATAGCCTGCAGCGGACATCGTTATCTTAACCAAAGGAATATTTTTATTCATAATTATATACTTATCCATGCTTTTCCCTCCTTCAGTATTTTTTATATTATACCGCAAGCAGCATTTTTTTGAAAGAAAATTATAACCGCCCGCATCTCACCTTCACCTGAGATACGGGCGGTTAATGTTATTTTTGAAGATTAATTTGTTTTAATTAGAAGCTCCAGTTTACATTGGCCATCCATTTATTAGCCTTTACGCTGTCACCCTTCTGATATTCATAGCCTAAACCATAAGTAACATTAGCTTTTTCAGCTTCAACAACAAAGCGGCCAATATAGCTGCCATTATCAGCTACATCATAGCCAAAGCCATTGCTTGCGCCGTTCAGGCTTACGGTCTGCGTTGCATCACGGTCGCCAATATTCCATACATAGCCAACTTCCGCAATAGGACGAATTGTCCACTCGCCAGATTTTACGTCTGCGCTATATTGTACACCTACGGGCAACAGCCACAGATTCATATCGTCACCATCATAGCTCATGCCAATGCTGTTATTATAGTTGCCAGTGCCAAGATGCATGTAACGGATACCTGCATACGGAACAAACTTGACAACGCCAGCCTTCAAGGTCTTTTCTGCACGTACACCAATGCTGAAAGCGTCAGATTTTGCATCAGCAGTCAAAGTAGTACCGCTGTTACGTTGAGTAATATCGTTCTTACCATGCAGATAGCTGATATCGCCAATTACAGCGCTATCTTCGTTCTGAATACCGCCATAAACGCTTGCGCCATAGTAAGTCGCATCATTTTCGGTTCTGGCTGCCAAAGTATTGCCCTTAATGCTGCCATCAACATAGCTCAGTGCTGCGCCAACGGTTGCTTTGCCATTCTTATACAGGTCTGCACCAACTACAATGCCGTTATAGTTTACATCGTACTTGCTGTCTGCGCCTGCAACTGCCAAGCCGTCAACATTTTCCTTGCTATGGATGTATTTTGCCCAGATATCGCTGTCATGATCTTTTTCATTAGTCAAAGACATATGCTCGCTAATAGCATCAGTAAACAAATTGCTTGCTGCATAAGTGCCGTGTTCTACACCTGCCAGCTCACTCAGAGCAGCTGCACTATTGAATGCACTTACTTGGGTAGCGGTATCTGCATTTACATGCTCATCAGCAGCCTTAGCTACAAAATCAGCAGCAGCACCGCCGACAAGAACTGCCGCATCATATACATCACCAGCTATAACTGCATCACCATAAGCAGCTTTTACAGACTGGGAAGTAGTAGTTACAGTATTAGCATCTGTATCAACAGTGAATTTCAGCAGTTTATTATTGCTGAGGATATTGTCAACATTCCAGTTAGCGACAGTACCATCGATAATTTTATAGGTTTTATCCTTTTCTGCGTTATCAATATAGAGTTTGGAATTAGCTGAAATATCAGCAGTAGCTACGCCAGTAATAGCAGCTTGAGTAGCGCTAATCTTAGACGCATTTACCATCAGCATAGAATTATCTGCAAGTTTCACAGAACCATTAGCAGGTACAGTAGTAGGTGCAGTGGTCAAAGAACCATCAACAGTGATAGAACCATTGGCTACATCAACAGTAGAATCAACATAAGCACCAGCTGTTACTCCGCTATTGCTCCATGTTTCCCCACTTCTTGCGAAAGCTGCATCAGCAGCTGCTAAATCAGCACCAAAGGAAAGCTTGGAATTCTGACCGGCTACATAGGCACCATTCAAGCCACTGGTTACATCTTTTACTGCCAAACCACTAGCACCTTCAATACCTGTGGAAATGTTCCATGCATGATCAAGGAAAATCATGCTGCCATTCAAATCTGCTGTTTCAACAGTGAGCTTGCCTGCACCATTGTTATTGCCAATAGCCAAGCTTGCACCAGCTACAGCATTTAATTTATTTGCATTTACAGCGCCAAGAAGTTGACTATTACCAGTAACGTTCAAATCCGCTGTTTTTAATGCGCCCTTATTTACATTAATATTTGCATCATTCAGAGATACGCTATCAGTAATTTCCGTTTGACCGCTAATATTAAAATGACTGTCTTTGTTAACAACAACGTCACCATTAAGCTTATAATTTGTATTTTCGGTTGCCAATGCATTACCAATGTTCAGTTTGCCAGTTGCTTTAGCAGTACCAGCTTCATCAGTACCAACAACTACTTTAACGTTTGCATCTGCACCAGCAACAGTAATTACACTGCCACCCTGACTGCCGCCAAGAGTTACTTCTTTATCATTGGTAATTACTACACCATTGCTGCCTGCACCAAGGTCAAGCTTACCAACAGCAAAGCCATTTTCGACCTGATCTTTAACATTAACGCCTGCAATATCTTTGCCTGCTAAGGAAGAATCCTTACTACCAACCAAAAGGTTGTTATCAGCCTTAGCAGTAACCTTGTCAAGCTCAGTATCGCTACCAAATTTATCAGCTGCTTCACCTACTGAGATTTCAGTTTTTACTTCGCCGGTTTCTTCTTTAACCAGCTCGCCGCTCATAGTCAGCTTGGTTGCACCTTGCTTTTTCAATTCAGCTTGCGCAGAATCTGTATAAGACTGAGTATATTTAGCATCATTCAAAATCAGGCTGCCGCCTTTAAAATCAATACCTTCGTTAGTAATTGCACCGGATTCTTTTTGATTTGCGGATGCGGCGTTAGCATAAATCTGGTCAGACATGGTGGAAATTACGCCGTTTTTGTCGAGGACAATGCCTTTGGCATCAGTATTAATTGTTCCATCCTCAGTCTCAATACCGAACATCTTTCTCCTTAATTCATTTTCCTTCAGCGTACCGCCGTTGATATAAATTTTGCTGCCATTGTAAGCAACGATGGATTCGCCAACAGTATAAACATTAGCAGCTGTGCCATCTAAAACAATTACTGAACCTTTGTCAACTTTATCTTTGCACCAAGCCCAAATGCCTTCAACGGTATTAATGCTGGAGTTTTTGATAGTTACCGTTGCACCATCAGTTGCAAGCGTTGCAGATTTTATATCTACGCCATCTGCTTCAATGCTGGAATTTTCACCAATCGCGCCAAACTCAGTATAACCATCCTTTTTGCCATTTTCATAGTAATCACTTGCAGTTACACTGCCGCCCTTAAGGATAATCTTAGAGCCTTCTTTTGCTTTAAAATCGCCTGTGAAATCAACGTTAGCTGCTGTCAGAGTGGAGTTGCCCGTTACTGATGCAGCTAATGTATTTCCATCATCATATTGATAGCCTGTAATTTTGCCACCGCCATTTAAAATTACGCTCGCATTAGAACCAGCTACAATCTTTTGGGCTTCAACACTGCCATCGGTAATGAACTTGCTACCGTTACCTTCTACACTAATATTGGTAGTATGTAATGTACCACCATTAATATTGATAACGCCACCGTCAGCAGCTTCAACACCGTCTTCACCAACTGTATATGTTGCTTTACCATCACTACTGTTTAAATTAATAACTGCACCCTTTCCGGAAGCAAAAATTGCTGTATCTGCATTCACGTTGGAATCGCTAACAGTAATTACACCACCATCAAAAGCACCGAGATTAGAATCAATCTTTACTTTATTGAGTTCAATGGTAGCACCATCAGCACCGATTTCAGTGCTATATAACGGCTTATTCGCTTTATCATAAAATTGACCAGCAGTAACACTGCCACCATTCAAAATAATTTTACTTCTACCAGAAGCTTCAATACCACCAGTAAAATCTACCTTAGTAGCCTGCAGTGTACTACCATCACTTACATCCGTAGCAATATCGGCAAAAGCTACATCCGGCTCTTGATCATCCTGACGCTCTTCTTTCCAACCGCTAATCTTACCGCCATTTAAAGTTACATTTGCATTAGAACTAGCTGCAATCTTTTTCGCTTCGACACTGCCATCGGTAACGAACTTGCTCCCGTTACCTTCTACACTAATATTGGTAGTATGCAATGTACCACCACCACTAATATTGATAACACCGCCGTCAACAGCTTCAACACCTTCTCCACTAGCTGTATAGGTTGCTTTACCATCAAGATTAATTGTGCCTTTTCTTGCTGCCCAAATTCCCTCAACGGTGTTAATGTTGGAGTTTTTGATGGTTACCTTTGCACCATCAGTTGCAAGCGTTGCAGATTTTATATCTACGCCATCTGCTTCAATGCTGGAATTTTCACCAATCGCGCCAAACTCAGTATAACCATCCTTTTTGCCATTTTCATAGTAATCACTTGCAGTTACACTGCCGCCCTTAAGGATAATCTTAGAGCCTTCTTTTGCTTTAAAATCGCCTGTGAAATCAACGTTAGCTGCTGTCAGAGTGGAGTTGCCCGTTACTGATGCAGCTAATGTATTTCCATCATCATATTGATAGCCTGTAATTTTGCCACCGCCATTTAAAATTACGCTCGCATTAGAACCAGCTACAATCTTTTGGGCTTCAACACTGCCATCGGTAATGAACTTGCTACCGTTACCTTCTACACTAATATTGGTAGTATGTAATGTACCACCATTAATATTGATAACGCCACCGTCAGCAGCTTCAACACCGTCTTCACCAACTGTATATGTTGCTTTACCATCAGTGCTGATCAGGTTAATTGTGCCTTTTCCTTCAGCATAAATAGCAAACGCTGCATTTACACTGGAATCATTAACAGTAACAACACCGCCATCAAAAGCACCGAGGTTAGAATCAATCTTTACTTTATTGAGTGCAATGGTAGCACCATCATGAGCACCAATTTCAGTAGCCAGCTTCTCTACTTTATTACCATGTGCAGCATCATAATAAGCATTACCAGCCGTTACACTACCACCATTAATAATAACAGTACTACCTTCAACAGCGCTTACTTCACCGGTAAAAGCTATATTATTTGCTTCCACACGAGTACCTGCATCTCTAATTTCGGTAGCAACATCAGCATGAGTTCTGCCAGCATCTTCAGGATCATCAGGATCAAAATGACTTTCTTTGAGTCCAGTTACAACACCATCTGTTAAAGTAACATTAGCTTCACCTGATGCATTTACCTTCTCATAAGTTACATTTGTTTCATTAAATACTTGATTTCCAGAAAATTTTCCCTCAGCAGCTTCTGCATTCATCACGAAGCCAGTCATTACGCCTGCTGCTACAACTGAAAGCAACACTTTTTTAGCTAAAAATTTGTCATTATGTTTTAATTTCACAACCACACGCCCTTTCTCTTTTTTAGCAGTTAATTCTGATTATAATAACATAACAAGACTACACTCACTAAAATATCATATCAGCAAACAATCAATATTAAATTCATATTATAACAATGTTTGCTTATATTAATATTATAGCACCGCTGTCCCCCCCGACAAGATTTTTAGTTGTTGAAATCTTATACTTTTCAGACTTGTCGGTGCAAAAAAAAGAAAAGGCTTTTTACAAATTATAACCGCCCGCATCTCACCTTCACCTGAGATACGGGCGGTTAATGTTATTTTTGAAGATTAATTAAAGCAGCTCTGCTTTTTTATCCAGAATTGCTTTGCAGGCAGCGCAGGCCGGGCAATCGCAATACTCCGCACCGGCAGCCTTGATTTCCTTAGCATGTGCCAGAATATTTTTTGCCAGCTCAGCACCGAAAACGCCAACACCAGCTTCGGAACCAGCAAAAGCAATCAGACCGTCAATCGGCATGATGTCTGCTTCCAGCTCTGCAATATAAGCCTTGGTTGCTTCTGCTTCTTCCGCAGTACCAACAGCTGCCAGCCATTTTTCAGCAGCAGCCTTTGCTTCAGCGCTGCAGCTATGAGCAGCAATTAAAGCTGCAGTTTTTTCTTTAACAAAATCTAACGTTTCTTGTTTCATAATCTGTTAACCTCCTCGTGATGCATTGCACATCATCTGTACATATCATAGTACCAAATTGCAGTCCTGTAAAGTACGCACTTTAATGTGCGCCAGTTACCGCAAGGTTACTATTGTAGTATTATGTGTCTGGTCGGTCTTTAGAAAACAGCAAAAAAAATTACTTTAGCACTGCACACATCTGAGAATATTCTATTAATACATCAAACTTATAAAATTACCAGGCAGCAACTGTTCCGTCAGCACGCGGTTCCGTTGCTCCCGCCAGTACACCGTCAGCACAGAGCCAAATGATTTCACCCCTGCCAAAACTGGTGTAATCGCTCATTACACGCACATCATGCCCCAACTTGCGCAGCTCTTCAACAATCTCCGGTGAAAAGCGGTCCTCCAGCCACACCTCGCGCCCATCAATCCACTGCCAACGCGGTGCGTCCAACGCAGCCTGCGGATTCAGCAGGAAATCAATCGTGTTCATCAGCACCTGAACATGACCTTGCGGCTGCATATAGGCACCCATAACACCAAACGGACCAACAGCTTCGCCGTCCTTAGTTAAAAAGCCGGGGATAATTGTATGATAAGGCTTCTTACGCGGCAGCAGAAAATCATCCGAAGATTCGTCCAAGCTAAAGCCTGCGCCTCTGTCATTAAAGTTGATGCCATAACCCGGCAGCACAACGCCACTGCCAAAGTCCTTGTAGTTGCTTTGAATAAAGGAAACCATATTACCATCATCATCGGCAGTACACAGATAAACAGTACCGCCGCAGAACGGTTTGCCTGCTTCCGGCATCAAGGCCTGCTCGCCAATCAGCGCCCGGCGTTTGGCAGCATATTCCTCGCTCAGCATCGCCTCTACCTTCGTGCGCATATAGCGCGGGTCGGCAATATACTGCATGCCATCGGCAAAGGCCAGCTTCATAGCCTCAATCTGCTTATGCAGTGTTGCTACACTGTCACGTCCGTCGAATTCAAAGCCCTTCAATATATTCAAAGCCATCAGCGCTATAATACCATGACCGTTTGGCGGCATCTCCCACACATCATAGCCACGATAATTAATATGCACAGGTTCAACAAATTCCGCATGATAATCAGCCAAATCCGCCAACGTCAGGCAACCGCCGGTCTTTTCGCTGAAGTCGACAATTTTTTTGGCAAGCTCACCGCGATAATAGCTTTCGCAATAGCTTTCCGCCAACAGGCGCAGTGTTTTGGCATGGTCAGGCAAACGCACCAGCTCGCCTGTGCGTGGT
>OGUL01002154.1_pt1 | contig 14226 bp, 12 predicted proteins | sample 1553651 | NCBI WGS metagenome assembly OGUL01 (sample SAMEA2580048, study PRJEB22360) | human gut metagenome | biome: human gut; feature: human-associated habitat; material: faeces | place: Denmark | collected 2008/2010
CACACGCTCGATGAAATAGCCGGTTTCAATGCTGTTTCGCCCGAAGCGGGAAAAATCCTTGACGATGATGCAGTCGATCTGATTGGCCCGCACCAGCTCAATGAGCTTCTGTATCTGCGGACGCTCAAAATTTGTGCCGCTGTACCCATTGTCGATGAACTCCATAATCTCCGCGTTCAGGGCTTCGGGCATGGAAGCCGCGTACTCGTGGAGGACAAGGCTCTGATTTTCAATGCTCAGGCTGTCGTACTTGTAATCCTCGATGGAGAGGCGGATGTAGAGGGCGATTACATATTTCTGCATTGTTCCAGCACCTCCGCATAGGTTTCAAACTCGCTCTGGAAGCGATAGCGCACCGTGATCTGCTTGTCGTGGGATACCTCAATGCGGTCAATCAGCCGCTCGATAAGAGCGCCGGTCAGCGCACGGTCGGTCTTGATTTGTGCGGCGTCCTGTTCCAACGCCCGGTGCTGCTCAATCTGCGTATCTATCGTTCGCAGGCCGTCCTCCAACTGCTCCATTTCCACGGCGAGGTCGGCAATGCGGCTTTCGTACTTTTCCTTGTAGTCGAAATATTCATCCTTGGTAAGAACGCCTTGGACGAGGCTTTCATATAAGCTCCGCACGATACCGCGAAGCCGCTGGATTTCCTGCTTGCGGCTGGTGATCTTCTCCCGCAGCTCAGCGCGGTCAGCGGCCTGCCGGGGCAGCTCCGCAAGAGAGAGGGTGTATTGCCCCAGCGCCGTATCAAGCGCGTCCTGAAGCATATCTGCCAGCATATCCAGCAGCATATCCTCGCGGATGGTCACACCGGGGCAGGCATCCTTGCTGATTCGGCTCTGGCTCAGACAATGGTAGAAGTACACATCGTCGGACTTCTTGCGGATGTTTCTCTGCCGGTGCAGGCTGCCGCCGCAATGGGCGCAGAACACCTTGCCTTTGAGCAAATTCGGCGTGTAGGCTTTGACCTCCCGTGCCTTGGCGCGGCTGGCGGGCTGATTGAGAATTTCCTGCACCGCCGCGAACTGTTCCCGGCTGATGATGGCCTCATGGGTGTCCCGCACCACCGTCCATTCCTCGGCATCGGCCTTGATCTGCCGGTGATCCACGGTTTTGGTCTGCCCCTGAACGAGATCTCCGGTGTAGACCTCGGAGCGGAGAATAACGCCGACCGTTCGGGTCTGCCACTTGCCGCTGCCGAGCAAATTCTCATGAGTGATTTTGCCCTGCATCTTCTTGTAGTGGCTGGGGGTGAGGATGCCAGCCTCGTTCAGCCGCACGGCGATGGTATTCAGGCCAGCGCCCTCGGAAGCCCAGCGGAACATCCGCTGCACCACAACGGCGGCAACGGGGTCGATGATAAGCTGGTGGCAATCGTCCTCGGCTTTCAGATAGCCGTAGGGAGTACGCGCACCGATGAACTTGCCGTCCTTCATGGCCTGCCGCTGCTGCGCCCTGATCTTGCGCCCGATGTCCAAAGCGTAGGCTTCGTTTATCATGTTCCGCAGCGGGATGATGATACCGGAATGGGCATCTTCCGGGTTGGCGGTGTCGAAGTTTTCGTTGACCGCAATAAAGCGGATATTACGGATGCGGAAATACTGCTCGATGTAATAGCCGGTGTCGATGGTGTTCCGTCCCAAACGGGAAAGGTCTTTGACAATCACGCAGTTTACATGACCGGCCTCAATATCCGAGAGCATCTGCTGAAAGCCCGGACGGTGGAAGTTTGTCCCGGTCGCGCCGTTGTCGATATAGGTATCGTATACGCTGATCTCCGGGTACTGCTCCAGATAGCGGGCAATAATCATCTGCTGGGTTTCAATGGATACGCTGTGCGTGTGGGTATCCTCCACCGAAAGGCGGACGTAGATCGCGGCGCGGCAAGCGGCGTCGGCCTCCTGCACGACTACCGCAGCCGTTTCTTTTCTGCTTTTTCTCGCCATGCTCAGCCCACCTTTCTCTGTTTGTAATCTTTCTGCTGCGCTGCCAGCGCCAGAAGCTGCAACGCCTTTTTGTATTCGTCCTCATGGGTAAAGGTAATATCCAGCTCCTTTTTCCCACGGACGCGGATGCTCTGTACCATGTGAATGAGCGCCCTGCGGTCTAAGGTTTCCAGCGTGGAGAACTGCGTAAACTGTGAAATCCAGCGGTTGCGCTCACTCCGGTTTTCCAAAACCTCCGTGAGTTTTTCCTTGAGAACGCGGACGCTCTCACGGATGTCCTCGGCCTGCTTGGTGTACTTGGCTTTGTAGGAGGCGTATTCTTCCTTGGTAAGCATACCCCCCACAAGGCTCTCATAAAGCCGCGCCTTGAACTCCAGCACCTGCTCCAACCGGCGCTCATTGTCGGTGATGTGGTCGCTGTATTCCTTGGCAAGTGCCTGATTGATGCTGGACTGGTCAATGCCGGTCAGCAGCGCCTCCAGCGAAGCAATATTGCCGATATAGGCTTTCAGGCTGTCCCGCACACAGTCGATCAGGCTGCTTTCTTTCAGCATGACCGGATGGGCGCAGCCCTTTTTCTTGCCGGTGGGACAATAATAGTAGTGGTACTCCTTGCCGTTTGCACGGTTGGTCTTGCGGGTCATGCGGCTTCCGCAGCACCCGCAGATCAGAATACCGGAGAAGAGGTACACCGTGTCCTCGTTGGGAGAGGTCCGGGTATCCAGCCCCTTGATGCGCTGCACCAGCTCAAAATCCTGACGGGCGATCAGCGCTTCGTGGGCATCCGGGACACGCACCCACTCGGAGGCGGGGCGCTGCTCCATCTGCTTGATCTTGTAATGCGGCGTACCCTGCTTGCCCTGCACCAGCGTTCCGGTATAGGTTTCGTCCTGCAAGATGCGGATGATGGTGGTTGCCGACCACTTGCAGTCGGCCTTGTCCGCATAGCCATTTTTCGCATAGGGCAGGCCATTGTTCTTCTTGTATGCCAGCGGGGAGAGAATACCCAGCCGGTTCAGCTCCGATGCGATTTTGGAGGCGCTTGCGCCCTCCAGCCGCATACGGAAAATGTCGCAGACAACGCGGGCGGCGTAGGGGTCAGGGACAAGTAAATTCTTGTTGTCCTCGGCTTTCATGTAGCCGTACACCGGGAAAGCACCGACGAAATCGCCGTTGCGCCGCTTCACGTCCAGAGAAGAACGGGTCTTGATGGAAATGTCCCGGCAGTAGGCTTCGTTCATAATGTTCTTGACCGATACGGTCAGATCATCGCCGCTGTCGTGGGCGGTGTCGATGCTGTCGGTGATGGCAATGAAGCGCACCCCGTAGGCCGGGAATACCCGGCGCAGATACCGGCCAGTTTCGATGTACTCGCGCCCCAGCCGGGAGAGGTCTTTTACAATGACGCAGTTGATGTTGCCATCGGTGACATCCTGCATCATTTCCTTGAATGCGGGACGGTCGAAGATGATGCCGCTGTATCCATCGTCGATCTTTTCGGAAACGACCTCAATATCCGGGTTGTGCTCCACAAAGTTTTCAATGAGCTTGCGCTGATTGGAAACGCTGTCGCTTTCGCTGGAATGATCGTCGGTGTAGGACAGGCGGATGTAAGCGGTAGCTTTGTATTTAGGCATGAAAAAGCACTCCTTTCTCCCGGACTGCTCCCGCATGAAAAGAGTGGTTATCTGGCTATTAGGTTTTCATCCTTTTCCACACCGATCATAGCACTCTCTGCGGAAAAAAGCGAGGATGTCGCTCAGCGCAAAATGCCTTGCAGACATTCCTCCAACGTAACGCCGTTCCCGGCAAAGCAGGCGTTTACCACGAAATCGCCGCAGCGGAAGCGGTAAGGATTTTTGATCTGGCGGATAAAGGCGGCAATACGTTCTTCCTTGGGAAGATTTTTGTCAACAGATACTTCCCGGATGTCCACCAGCTCATCCGTGTGGATTCGGGATTCGTTTGGCGTTGGCTGCATCATGGCGATCTCCTTTCTCGGTTTGGTGGGTTTCCTCAAGGTCACATGAATGCGCTGACGGAAAGGCCGTCAGCGCATGGTATCTGACTTTGAGAGGCGGCTGCGCGGGTAGAATTGGAGCCACATAACATAATGGCGAATACCAGCGCAGCTGCTCTGCTTGTCCATTTGAGAAGATCCATCCTATTTGCCACGCGCCCCGGATAGTGGGCATGATGCAGGCCGCCCTTGGCAGGGCTGTCATAACTCCACGATACCGCTGCCTCAAAGAGCTGGCGCATACCGCAGGGTTCCCCCTCAAGTCTGTGGGAGGGCGTGAGCAAGTTTCATTATCCGCCGCGCTGTCATCGCGCCCGATTTGCCGAATCGGGTCTAAGGCTGCGTAGATCGCTCGGATGGTTTTTCCGGAATCACCTCCCTGAAGCCAACGTCGTGGCGGCGCACCTTATGCCGCTATCACGCGGGTTTTGTGCCTGCATCATGGTCTATTCAGTTTTCAACGTTCAACGAAAGGCTTCGTGGAGAATGTCCCTTCACCTATCGCCGATTTTGGGCCACTTTTGCACCCTGTTTTCAGCAATCAGGGAAAAGTTTTTTCATTTTCTTCATCGCCGCGCCGATGCTCTTGGAAATATTCTGATGGCTGACACCCTCGGCTGCGCCAATCTCATCAACCGTCATCCCACCCACGAAATACATCCACACCCTGCGGAACTGCGTATCCGTCAGGTGCTTCCGAATCTGCGTGACCTTTCTGACGCTGCGGTGGATTGCCTCTGCCCGGTCATGCGCCTGCTCCATGCAGACATCCACGGCAGGAATGGAGGCCGCTTCCTCGGATAGCTCATCCAGCGCAAGCGTGTGATTGGCATAGACGTGAGCTTCCTTTTCGGAGGCGTGATAGTCCTCGTCCGACAGGGCTTTCCATTTCAGAAATTCTTTCTCGCTGGCAAAGTCCTCGCGGGTCAGGCGGACGATGACTTCATTGGCGTCCATATAAACGATGGCATCGGGGTCTTTCTTATTCAGCGCATAGCTGCTTTTTCTATTAAACATTTTGTTCCTCCGTTCAGATCCGAGTGGGTAAAAAGGTCTGAACGAAGGGCGGCGGGGAGCGGCAGCCCACAGAGAAGAAAAACAGTGCAAACAAAAAGGCACCCGCACAGGCATAAAAGCCTGAACGAGTGCCTTGCAATTCTATTTCATAATTGGGCGGAGCTATATCGCAGATAATCTGTGATGCACAGAAAACGAGCTGCAACTCACATAGATAAGTGCAGCTCGCAAAAGTCTCTACAACACCTGCTTCTTTTTGAGATGTTCTGCATCCACTTCCTTTGCGGTGGATAGCCGCATTAGCGATACCTCCTATTGTCAGTCAATCCCATAAGACATCCTCACATATTTCGTACTTGTGACGTATAACTCATTTGACATGAGTTGGGTGTATATTTAGATGAATTAGAACTCACCATAAAATATAGGAGAGGTGATTTCTGATGAACTTTCTTGACCTTTTTGCCATCAAACTTCGGGAGAAGCGAATCCAGCAGAAGATAACACAGCGTGGACTGGCTGAAAAACTGAACATGTGTACGCGCACGATTATTGAGATTGAAAACTGCAAAAGCAATCCGAAGTTTGAAACCGTGGCTCTCATTTCCAAGGAGATGAGAATCAGCCTTGACGCACGCCGTGGTGTTTCACGACGAAAAACCGCGTGAAATTCCAAAAGTTGTGGCAGATTTCTTTGCCGGAAAGAGTGATGCAGAAGCGGAGCGGTATATTGCATTGTGCCAAAGCGCAGAGAAGTTGAAAAACGGTGAGTAAAAGCGACCATCCATGCGGATAGCCGCTTTGACTTATAGAATAGCCAGCGGGCATAGACACACGATTTTTACCCGCTGGCTGCTTTTGTCCGCGCAGTTGGAACGACGGGCAACTTTTATTCTATTTTTCCTGTTTGTGCGCATCCCTGATTTTTTCGAAGCTGTCCTGACTGACGGCGTGTTCAATCAGGCAGGCTTCGTATTCGGCGATTTCCGGGTCTACGCCCACAGTGATCAACTGCATCGTAAAAAACTGGTGCCGCTCGTAAATTTTCTCAGCAACTTCGCGACCCATATCGGTCAGATGGAGAAAGTAATCTTCATCCATTGTGAGAAAGCCGCCGTCTCGCAAGGTAGCCACCGCATGGCACACGCTGGGCTTTGACACCTTCAGGTGCCGAGCGACATCCACGGAGCGTACCATGCTGAGTTTCTTTTGGAGAACAAGGATGGTTTCCAGATAGTCCTCCCCGGACGCATGAAGTTTCATTAAGACCTCCCTTCTTAAAGAGGTTAGACAGCCCAGCCAAGGCTTTCCTGCTGAATATGGAACAGCTTATGATACAGACCGCTCTTCTTCATCAGCTCATCGTGGGTTCCATGCTCTACCAACCGTCCATTGTCAAGGACGAGGATTTGGTCTGCATCTACAACTGTACGGAGCCGGTGAGCAATCATAATGACCGTCTTACCCTCCACCAGTTTGGCAATCGCCTTTTGAACCAGGACTTCATTTTCCGGGTCAAGGGATGCTGTTGCCTCGTCAAGCAGAATAATGGGCGCATTTTTCAGCAATGCGCGGGCGATGGAAATACGCTGGCGCTCACCGCCGGAAAGAGTGCTGCCGTTCTCACCGAGGACCGTCTGATACCCGTCCGGCATTTCCCGGACAAATTCATCACAATAGGCGGCTTTGGCCGCAGCAATTACTTGATCGTCCGTTGCGTTTGGATTGCCAAGACGGATATTGTTCATGACCGTATCATTGAACAGGGTCACATCCTGGAACACGAAGGACATATAAGACATGAGACTTTCCGGCTCCATACTCTTAATGTCTTTTCCGCCCACGGTGATCTTTCCCTGCTGAATATCCCAAAACCGGGCAATCAGTTTGGAGATCGTGCTTTTACCGGAGCCGGACGGGCCAACAAGAGCAGTCACGCTCCCCTGGGGAATTTTACAAGAAACATCTTTGATGACATCTTCCTGATTGTAGGCAAAGGTCACATGGGAAAGCTCAATATCGCAGTTTGGGACCGTTTTTCCTTCACCGTCCATCGCAGGGGTAGTGAGCAGGGTACGCATACGACTTGTGACCACATTCAAATTGAGCAGTGAGGACAGGTTCGCCAGGATCGCCAGGATCGGTCCATAAATCCGTGTGACCATCAGCAGGAACATAAGCAGAGGAAGAAGCTCAATCTGTCCTTGTGTTAGAAGAATAGCGCCAACAAAAATCGTGATACCGATGCCAGCCTGCAAAATCATACTTGCACTGGACATGAACACGCCGACAGCCATCTCCACTTTGATGGCGATTTTTTTCATTGCTAACAGAGCTTTATCCAGCGCGCTGAAATGAGAACCGGACAGCCCGCAGGACTTGATGATCTTCATGCCTTCCAAGTATTCCTGTACCTGGTCAGAAGCATCCAGCTTTGCGTCAACCTGTTTTTCAAACAGCTTCTTTTGATGGTTCCGGCTGAGCCAGATAATGAGGAAGGCAATCGGAACCGTGATAAATACGCACAAAGCAAGCCGCCAGTCAAAGAAGGCCAGCAGGATGCAGGTCAGGGTCACCGTGATGCCGTTTGCAATCAGCGGAGGGATCGTGCTGCTGAGCAGGGATTCCATGCTGCTGCAATCTGCCATCATATTTGTGGTCAGTTCAGAAAGGTCCTTGGTGTTAAAGAAATTCATCGGAAGTTTCCGCAGATGCTCCGCAATCCGAAGCCGGGTCGTGTTCGACTCTTTATATGAGGCAATATAGGTTTTGCGGTAATCGTTTTTGGCAGCCAGAAATACCAGAATGGCCGAAACAATACCCGCGCCCCACAGCATCCAGATATGGTTCCACTGAATGGAGCCGCCATTGACAAATGGAGTCAGAATTTCACTGAAAATCATAACAGTTACACAGAACGGAAGAAGCATAGCCAAGTTCGTCAATGTGCAGGCGAAGATTGCTTTTTTCATATCTGCGTAACCTTTGTCTGATAAAAAGAGAGCTTTTTGTAATCTGCTCATAGTTACACCGCCTTTCCGCTGATTTTCCAGCCAATCGCTTCTGTATAGTGGTTCCACATTTGCGCATAGCGTCCGCCTGCGTCCACCAGCTCGTCATGTTTTCCTTCTTCGATCAGGTGCCCTTTCTCCATGACAATAATCTTATCTGCATTGCGGATCGTGGAGAGGCGGTGTGCGATGATGATAACTGTCTTACCCTGCATCAGCTTTTCAAAAGCTTTCTGGATCAGGTATTCATTCTCCGGGTCGCTGAACGCCGTTGCCTCATCCAGCACGATGATGGGCGAGTCCTTGATAATGGCCCTCGCAATGGCAATTCGCTGGCGCTCGCCGCCAGAGAGATGGATGCCTTTGGAGCCGACCACCGTATGATATCCGTTGGGCAGTTTGGAGATGAACTCGTGGCACTGCGCCGCTTTCGCCGCCGCAATCACTTGTTCCTCACTGGCCGAAGGATTGCCCATACGGATATTATCCAAGATGCTCTGCTTGAACAGGAAAATATCCTGGAACACAAAGCTGACATGGCGCATCAGGTCATCCTCCGCCATATCGCGCACATCTACGCCGCCGATGGTAATGCTGCCGGAAGATACGTCCCAAAACCGAGAAATCAGATTGGCAATCGTACTCTTTCCGCCGCCAGACGGGCCGACAATAGCTGTGATCTGTCCCTGTTTTGCTGAGAAAGATACATTTTCCAGGGCTTTCTCGGAAACATCCCCCGTGTAGGAAAAGCTGACATCGTGGAAAGCAACATCATCCCCAACAGGTTTCTTAGGATGAGATGTTTCCTGCATTTCAGGGATGTTCAGAATTTCATCCATCCGAGCCACATTCCCATCAATCTGCATGAACGATTCGGAGATATACATGATTTTGTTCAGTACACCGGAAATTGCGGGTACAAAGAGCAGATAGAAAATAAAGGTCATGGCAAACCCAGCAAAATCATCCGACCTGGAGCCGATTAAAATTCCGACAGGTACAAGGATCAGATAAACATTATTGATGATTGTGGTGAAGGCGGGCATACAGTTCTGCCAGCCCAGGGAAAATTTCAGGACCCACTCTGTATATCCGGTAATTGCTTCTTTGAGTTTTTTGAAAGAGGATGCGGTCTGGTTAAACGCCTTTACAACCGACATTCCACGAACATACTCCACAGAAGCGTTGTTCATTTCTTCCAGGGCTTTTTGGTACTTACCCATATTCTCTTTCATCTCGCCGCTGCCAAAGCCAATGAACTCCGCAACAAACGCCAGAATTATACCGACCAGAGAGGCAAGACCGAACCGCCAGTCAACGGCCAGTAGGATGATGACCATGACAATGGGAGCTGTAATAGAAGCGACAAAATCCGGAAACTGGTGAGCAATAAAGCCCTCTACGCTTTCAATGTTTTCATCCATGATTTTCCGCAGACGTCCGCTGCCAATCGTCAGGTGATACCCAAGTGGAATTTTAGTAATATGGTCTGCAAAGAGAACCTTCAACTCGTACAGCGTTCCGAACGCTGCCATGTGTGAACTGAAAATAGCCAGGAAGTACAGCAGGATATTCGCCACGATCCCGGCGAGCGCCAGCCAGCCGTAATTCATGACCATCCCCATATCCAACTGGTCAAGGTTCGGGAAAACACCGATAATTGAGCGGATCATAAAATAGACCGCTATGTACGGGATGAACGAAGCAATGGCCGCCAGTGACGAAAGAACCGCAGCTAAGAATACAAGGCCCTTTCTGTCAGAAGCCAATTCCATGCATCGTGCCAAACCCGTCTTTGGTTTTGCCTGTTTCGATTTTGCGTTTGACATAGCATGAACCCTCCTTAAAAGTGAAAATGGTGAGGTTAGCAACTTCTAACCTCACCATTCATTTTATCAATCTTTGAAATTGCCTGCTACTCCATATCTCTGTTCCGGTGTCAAAAATAGCCCAAAGATACCAGAGAGTTAGTCGTAACTATATTGTCCTTAGACAATGCCTGCCTTCTGAAAATGCTTTTTGAACACGCCTTTTGCAATCAAAGCGCCGACGATGCCTGCAACGAAGGTCACAACAGCAATGATGACTACCATTGTTCCATTCATAAAGCTATGCAGCTCCGTCAGATACTCGGCGCTGACACCATTCGACGTAGACATATCATCCACATAGCCGGTCATAATGACCATAGGGAGATAGGTTCCCAGCGCAAAGAACATCATATACACGGAATAGCCAATGGTATTCAGCCAGAAGCTCTTGTAGTGGCCGATACGGGCCAGAAGCTCCGCAATTACGGCACCGGCAATAAAACCGACGGCAACCGCCCATCCTGCGCCAATCAGGAACTCAATCAGGCCGATCACCACACCGCTCAAGAGAACGCTCCCGGCCTTTGGCACTTTAGCGCGCATCAGCATATAGATAATGCCTCCAGGAATTGCAGCAATGGCGCTCCCAAACGCGAAGGTCACCACGGTAGCTGCGGAGGCAAAGATGCACACCATTACTACGGCAAAGAACAGAACCGTAAAAATGCCCAGTGTAATATAGTCCTTTGCCTTCATTTTGTCGGACACGCCGACAGCTTTTGCTTGTTCACTCATATAGATAGCCCCTTTCTATTATTGGTATATAACTAAGATGAAGTCTTTTCATCCATGCGAATGACACGGGAACAAATCTTCATCAGTAGTTCATTGTCATGGGAAATCACCAAGATGGCTTTCCCTCTTTTGGACAGCGCACTTAAAATTCCTGCAACACTCTCCATGTTTTTGTAGTCCAAGCCGCTTGTAGGCTCATCAAAAATAAGTACCTCTGCATCCCGGAGAGCCGCAACGCCGATAGCAGTGCGCTGCTTTTGCCCACCTGATAGGGACATTGGATGCCGCTCTTTATAAATCGTCAAATTCAGCTCATCCAGAATATCGTCTATTCTCTTTTCGTCTTTATCCTTCTGGTCAGATAATGCCAGCAGTAGTTCCTGGTAAACGCTATCGGTAAACAGTTGATAGTCCGGGTCCTGCATGACAAGATATGCTTTCCTGATCCGCCGTTTGCTTGGGATCATACTGTTTTGGTATAGAACTTCTCCACGGAGTTCCTTCTGCAAGCCACATAAAGTCCGAGCTAAAGTTGATTTCCCACAGCCATTTTTTCCTACCACACCAACAATTTCTCCTGGGTAGACACGAAAATTCAGGTGCTGCGCCACGGGTTTCCCTTTCTCATATCCTATCGCAAGATCTTTAACTTCGACAGCCGGGGTATCGTTTCGAGATGGCATTGTTTCTGGAAGTTCTAACCTTGCAGGCGTATAGCTTCTAAGTCCCAGCGCCTTGATTTGCTCGGTACTGAGTAAAGCAAAATCACGGGCGGACCAAGATTGTTTCAGCTTACCATGTTCCATAAGGACAATGCGGTCTGCAATCCCATTCAAGAAGTAAAGGCGATGTTCGGATACAACAATCGTTTTTCCCTGCGCCTTAATCAGCAAAAGCAGCCGCCGTAGTTCTTGGATGGCCTCCGGATCCAAGTTTGAGGAAGGCTCGTCCAAGACAAAAATATCAGGATTTAATGCGTAAACGCTGGCAAAGGCTATGGTCTGCTTTTGCCCGCCGGACAAGTCAAACAGGTTGCGATCCTTTAACTTTTCAATATGTAATTCCCGGATAGTCTGTTGGTAACGGTTCAACATCACTTGATAAGGCATCCCCTTATTTTCCATACCAAACACAATCTCGCTGTCCGTATCCAGGCTGAAGAATTGACTACGCGGATTTTGGAAAACAGAGCCTATCTTGTCTGACAAATCGTGCGGTTGGATCGTGCGGGTATCAACTCCGTCAATGAGAACCGCCCCGGACATTTCCCCTTCGTAAAAGTGGGGAATAAGCGTATTTATCAACCTGGTCACACAAGTCTTTCCACATCCAGATTCGCCAGTGAGAACAACACACTCCCCCTTTTTAATCTGCAAATTGAAATCTTGCAGATTTTCCTGTTCAGCGCCGGAATATTGAAAAGATACATGGTCAATATCAATCATCATCATATCCTCCCATATATCTGGTATTTGCAGAAAAACAGCACAACGAAGGCAACAAGAAAGAAGCACAGTACCATCCAATCTTTAGCATGAACTTTTAGCTGAATGAACGAAGTTCGTTGTGCCGGATTATCAATGCCTCGTGTCACCGCAGAAGCAGATAATTCTTCTGCAATCGAAGCAGAGCGCATCACGATGGGGATAGCGATTGCCTCCAGAATGAGCACAGGGCGCGTGAATACATTTTTCCACGAAAGTGCGATGCCTCTTAACTTCATCGCGTCATAGATATTGTGGATCTCCTCACTGAAAGTAGGAAAAAAGCGCAATACCATAGCGAATGTAATGGTAATGCTCCGAGGAATTTTTAGCGAGTACATGGCCGCAATCAATTCGCTGACTTTCGTTGTAGCGATAAAGGTTGAGGCAAAGAGTACCACGGGTATCATCACCCGAATAAACAATGTGAAGATCGACAAAATAGTTTCGATGGCCTGGGGAAGGAAGGCGCAAAGCTGCTGTATGGCCGCAATCACCACATAAAAGATAAGGTATTTCAATACAATCTTTTTCTGCCCCATCAGGCACGAAAGGATACAGATAAAGAAAAAACACACGCTGCCAAGAATGAAATCCTTCAAGCCGAACACCATAAAGTTGATAAGAATGAATAACAACAACTTTATTCTTGTGTCTATAACAAGCACAAATCACCACCTCCTAAAAATGGGTTGATGCGGTTAGATAAAGCTAACTACATCAACCCATTATACACAGTCCCTCAATTTTTTTCCGCTCCATTCCTTTGAGATGATGCAGAAAATAGCCCGTTCTTCCTATTTATTTTTTCGATAGTCTTTTGGTAACATCCCATACACAGATTGAAACGCTTTAGCAAATTTGCTGGCATTGCTATATCCGAGTTCTAAAGCTATATCCCCGATTTTCATTTTATCTTCCGAGAGCCACTGGGCTGCTAAATTCATTTTGTATTTTTTGAGATACGCATAGGGTGTGTCTCCGTAGATATGAGAAAAAACCAAATGAAAAACAGAGAGGTTTAAGTGTGTTTCCTTTGCCAACTGCTCCAGAGACACTTTTTCATCCAAATGGGAAATGAGGTATTCTCGTATCGCTTTTGTGGTCTGTATCTGTTTCTTATCAAAATACTTCAAATCGCACCCGTTAATCTGTGTCAACTGATCCATGTGGTATAGTAATTCGATAGCTTTGATTTTGAAATAGCCGATCGGCTCCGTCTCAGCGGCAGAATATAATTCTGAAAACAGATGCTTCAACTGCGCTGGGGTATCACTGACATACCACCGTGTTTCAAGTCCCAGCGTTGTTCCTATTTTATCAAGGTCAATAGGGATTGTCTGCATCATCCGGCGTGTTCCATCTGAAAGCGCCTGACGGTCAATGACGAGGCTGACGCCGTAATATTTTCCCAAAGGGAAAGAAAAGGAAACCGGCAAATGCTCTGTTGTCGCAACGCTAAAATAGCCCTCTGGCAAATACGATACAGTGTGGTTAGCAAATTCACATTCATACCGGCCGGTCTGGCAGTGCGTGATCTGAATAATATCTGGATTAAACTTTTGTGTTTCCATAGACTCATCTGATTCAAAATCGAGGAAACAAAGCTGTATTCCCTCAAACAGATTATAGTTTTTTACGATTCCCCGGCCTTTGCAGCCATAATCTACGACTACATGATCATCACTTTGCGCCAGAACTTTGGCCTGCATACCGTACCAGTCTTGATTGAAACTGGCATTTCCCATTATCCTCACTCCAATCAGTTAGTTGTAACTTACTGATTTTATAATAACACACGCCTGGACGAAATTCAAGAAAATAGCCCGTTCATGTTTTTACGAGTCCAGATTCGGGATAATACTGGCAAGCAATGCAAAGCGGTACCCACTTTGCGAAAACAAGCGGATTCCGTTTACACGGAGCCCGCCTGTTTCATGCTTGTTGGGGCGCTGCCCCAATCCCCGCAGAACACAAAAACTGTGTTCTGGAACGATGGATAAATCCATCGGCTGCGCGATTTTTCAAATCGCTTGTGGGCGGGCAGCTCAGCGCTGCTCCGCCTCTTTTTCCCGTCGTTCATTCGCTTCCTCCTGCTCCTTGTCCAGCTCCAGAATACGGTCGATATTGGCCTTGGCCGTC
>OGUL01002178.1_pt1 | contig 14067 bp, 7 predicted proteins | sample 1553651 | NCBI WGS metagenome assembly OGUL01 (sample SAMEA2580048, study PRJEB22360) | human gut metagenome | biome: human gut; feature: human-associated habitat; material: faeces | place: Denmark | collected 2008/2010
TGGGACCATCGGTAGCAGCAACGACCAGGATAGCGCCGTCCATCTGAGCAGCACCAGTGATCATGTTCTTGACGTAGTCAGCATGGCCCGGGCAGTCAACGTGAGCATAGTGACGAGCGTCGGTCTGATACTCAACGTGAGCGGAGTTGATCGTGATACCACGAGCACGCTCCTCAGGAGCCTTATCGATGTTGGCATAGTCCATGAAGTCTGCGTCGCCCTTCAGTGCCAGATACTTGGTGATAGCAGCGGTCAGAGTGGTCTTGCCGTGGTCAACGTGACCGATGGTGCCGATGTTAACATGCGGCTTAGAACGGTCAAATTTTGCCTTTTCAGCCATTGGAATATCCTCCCTTAAACGGATTGAATTTGGTTACAACAGTCCTGCAAACACAGAATTGCATTGCAAAACTATTCTACTAAATTTGTCCTGTAAAATCAAGTGCTTTTACAGGAAATTTTGCCGGAGCTACACTACCCCGGCAAAATTTTACTTTGTTTCAGGCAATCAAGCCTTGGTGCGGCCAGCAATGATCTGGTCGGCAATGTTCTTGGGAACCGGCTCGTAGTGAGAAGGCTCCATGACATACTGGCCACGGCCCTGGGTCTTGGAACGCAGGTCGGTGGCGTAACCGAACATCTGAGCCAGAGGAACGAAAGCGTTGACACGCTGGGTGCCAGCCATTGCCTCCATGCCCTGGATCTGGCCACGGCGAGAGTTCAGGTCGCCGATGACATCGCCCAGATACTCATCGGGAACGATAACAGCAACCTTCATGATGGGCTCAGTGATGATGGGATCAGCCTTGCGCATAGCATCCTTGAATGCCATAGAACCAGCGATGGAGAAGGCCATTTCAGAGGAGTCGACCTCATGATAAGAACCATCCCACAGGGTGACCTTGACATCAACAACAGGATAGCCTGCCAGAACGCCAGCCTTCATAGCACCCTGAATACCGTTGTCGATAGCAGGGATGTATTCCTTCGGGATAGCGCCGCCAACGATAGCGTTGACGAACTCGTAACCCTTGCCGGGCTCATTGGGCTCGATCTTGATCTTAACGTGACCGTACTGACCCTTACCACCTGACTGCTTAGCGTACTTGTAATCAACGCTTGCAGGAGCAGTGATTGTTTCCTTATATGAAACCTGAGGAGCACCGACATTAGCCTCTACCTTGAACTCACGGAGAAGTCTGTCTACGATGATCTCAAGGTGCAGCTCGCCCATTCCGGCGATAATTGTCTGACCTGTTTCCTCAGAAGTATAAGTTCTGAATGTTGGGTCCTCTTCAGCAAGCTTTGCAAGAGCGATACCCATCTTTTCCTGACCTGCCTTAGTCTTAGGCTCGATAGCGAGCTGGATAACAGGCTCAGGGAATTCCATTGACTCAAGAAGTACAGGGTGCTCTTCATCACAAAGAGTGTCACCTGTTGTTGTGTTCTTCAGACCGATAGCGGCACCGATATCACCAGCGTAGATAGTATCGATATCCTTTCTAGCGTTAGAGTGCATCTGAACGATTCTTCCGATTCTCTCGTCCTTGTCCTTAGTGGAGTTATAAACTGTAGAACCGGCTGTCAGAACACCTGAATAAACTCTGAAGTAGCAAAGCTTACCAACGAATGGGTCTGTAGCGATCTTGAATGCGAGAGCAGCGAATGGCTGATCGTCGCCTGAAATTCTCTCAACTTCCTCACCTGTATTTACGTCAGTACCCTTGATGTGTGGTACGTCGATAGGTGAAGGCATATAATCTACAATAGCGTCAAGAAGCTTCTGAACGCCCTTGTTTCTGTATGAAGTTCCGCAGGTAACAGGTACCATTGTGTTAGCGATAGTACTCTTTCTGATTACCTTCTTCATCTCGTCGATAGTGATCTCTTCGTCTGCGAAATACTTCTCAGCGAGATCGTCATCAACTTCTGCAAGATGCTCGATAAGGTCAGCGTGATACTGTTCAGCCTTTTCCTTAAGGTCCTCAGGAATCTCTTCCTGACGGATATCCTTTCCAAGGTCATCATAGTATACATAAGCCTTCATTTCGAGCAGATCGACGATACCCTTGAAGTCGTCCTCAGCACCGATAGGGAGCTGGATAGGAACGGCGTTACAATGAAGTCTTTCATGGAGCATATTCAAAACGTTGTAGAAGTTTGCACCCATGATATCCATCTTGTTGACATATACCATTCTTGGTACCTGATAGTTATCAGCCTGTCTCCAAACTGTTTCAGTCTGAGGCTCAACACCACCCTTAGCACAAAGAACTGTTACAGAACCGTCGAGTACACGAAGTGAACGCTCAACCTCAACTGTAAAGTCAACGTGGCCTGGAGTATCTATAATGTTGAGTCTGTGACCCTTCCAGTAGCAAGTAGTAGCAGCAGAAGTAATTGTGATACCTCTCTCCTTCTCCTGTGCCATCCAGTCCATTGTAGATGCACCGTCGTGTGTTTCACCGATCTTATAGTTTACACCGGTATAAAACAGGATACGCTCTGTAGTAGTAGTCTTGCCGGCGTCGATGTGTGCCATGATACCGATATTACGGTAATCCTGCAATTTACATTCTCTTGCCATATATATCCTCCTTTATACCTCTTACCATCTGTAATGAGCGAAAGCCTTGTTAGCTTCAGCCATCTTATGAGTTTCGTCACGCTTCTTGCATGAACCGCCAACGCCGTTAAGAGCGTCGAGGATCTCTGCTGCGAGTCTCTCTCTCATTGTGTCCTCGTTTCTCTCACGAGAATACTTTGTTATCCATCTCAGACCAAGTGTCTGTCTTCTGTCAGGACGAACCTCCATTGGTACCTGGTAAGTCGCACCGCCTACACGGCGAGCCTTGACCTCCAGCTCAGGCATGATGTTATCCATAGCCTCCTGGAATACTTCAAGAGCAGGTCTGCCTGTCTTTTCTTCGACAATTTCAAATGCTCCGTAAACGATCTTCTGGGCAACACCCTTCTTACCGTCAAGCATGATGTTGTTTACAAGACGTGTAACAAGCTTAGAATTGTATACTGGATCCTGAAGCACGTCTCTCTTTGTAACTCTACCTCTTCTTGGCACTTTAATTCCCTCCTTCACAAATAATGAATTCACAGGTACTCGCTCTGTAACCACGGCACACAGCCGTTTTACAGCCCCGTCAGTTCCTTGTAGAGTCAACTAATATATATTAATCACTCCACATAAACTGTGGTCTTCGCAATATGCGACAATGAGTTATTACCTTGTTACTAAAATGAGCTTTTCAGTTTTTGATTACTTGGCTGCTCCTGCCTTTGGCTTCTTAGCGCCATACTTGGATCTCGCCTGCATTCTCTTAGCAACGCCCTGAGCGTCGAGAGTGCCTCTGATGATGTGATATCTTACACCAGGGAGGTCCTTAACACGTCCGCCTCTGATAAGAACAACGGAGTGCTCCTGAAGATTGTGTCCGATACCAGGGATGTAAGCTGTAACTTCGTTTCCGTTTGTAAGCTTAACTCTGGCAACCTTTCTCATAGCTGAGTTTGGCTTTTTAGGTGTAGCAGTTCTTACTACTGTGCAAACGCCACGCTTCTGTGGGCAGCTCTGATCGATAACTACCTTCTTCTTTGAGTTGAAACCCTTCTGAAGAGCAGGAGCTGTAGACTTGTCTGCAAGGACATTTCTTCCTTTTCTTACTAACTGGTTAAAGGTTGGCATATTTTCTCTCCTTTCATAGATTTGATACTATACGCTGATATACAATACATCAGCATACCTTGATATTATACACTATTCTCCGTCGCTTGTCAAGCACTTTTTCTTGACTTTTTTAACTTTTTGAAAATTTCAGTTAAATTTTCTGTCAAAAGCTATAAAAAGCACAGGGCAGCGGCTTTTCACGCCCTGCCCTGCTGTAATCCTGTCTATATACTATCTTAAATACCGTCCGTTCTGTTATTTTCCTTTGATGATGTCTCCTGAGCCGCCCGGATAGACCACCTCGCCGCTGCGTGTATAGATGCTGTGGTAGGTCATCACAACGTCACTGTTATCTGTTTTGTCTGATATTTCCTCCGGCGTGTCCACTTCATTGAGATATATTTTAAAGTCATCGTTAAAAAATGCTGACAGGTGGCTTACAAATCTAACATCCAATATCCACTGCTTATTGTCATCGAAGAAATTCGCCTTATGTGTATATATCCCGTCAAAGTCTTTCTCGCCGTTGACGTCCGCCATACTGAATTTCACGGCGTTGTTCCAGTTAGATGTGAGGGAGTAATATCTTTCTCCTATCTTCACCACTGCGCCTTCATTGGTGGTTTTTACCACTTCTGTTGTAGTGTTTTTATAATCCTTGAGTGGTGTGACCGATATAGGAAAATCTATAGTTATCTTGCTTGTGACGTAATCATAGGCTGAGCAGTTGCTGAGAGCCTGCCATTTGATACCCAAGCTGTCAGTACGCTGCTTATAATTGCTTACGATCTCAACATCGCTGTCTGTGAGCATACCGCCTCTTCCTGCATCGACCGCACATTGCAGCACCTGCTGCTTCATTTTTTTCTCGCCCTCGTCTGTTGAGGTGTCGATATCATGCACTGCTGCCACCGCACTGCACAGCTCTGAATAAAGCTGCGTACCCATACCGTCGCCCTGCCAATCTTCAGTTGTGTCATAGTGGGTCACAATGTCATAAGCTGTCACAAAAGAGATGTCGTCCTCGAACTTTGTGCCGATAACTACTGCCGAGCCTATATCAATATCCTGAGCATAGACTGCCTTGCCCGTGGTCTTATCCTTTACGCCGAAATCCACCTTAAAACGCAGAACTCTGTTTGCAGACATAAGCGACGCCACGTCATAAACGTCCTTGATGTCGTCATTCACTTCTACATATGGCTTTGCAGAGCTATATATCTTATCCACAAAAATATAGCAGTCACCGTTGCTTGTTGCCCCTGCGAAAATACCCTCGATAACTATTTCATCATCTGAGATAAGCTTTAGCAGACCCTCCTCGGCAGCCTTGCCGTAGTCTATCTCCGCTGTTTGTGAGCTATCCTGTGCAGAACTTTCTTCCTGTGCCGCAGAGCTTGCCGAAGGTGTTATCTCTATATCGCCTTCGTCTCTGAAAAGCGTCATTGCACCGCCCACCACCAGAAGCAAAGCCGCAAGCACCGCACCTGCAAGCTGAAAGCCTGTAAGCTTCGTTTTCTTTTTCTCTATAGGTCTGTCATACATAAGCGCACGCTCCTTCCAATCCGAAGGAGTTTTAATGCAGTAAAAAGCATTTATCTTTTTCATTTGCTGCCCCTTTCTGTGATATCCTCATTGCAAACTATACCTTTAGTCAATGTTATGCTGAAAGTCCAGCCCCTACATAATAGTTTTTACCTCTTTTGTAGGGGAGCGGCTCAATTTCTGTTTCACAGAAATGCGACGTCCCGATACTTTATGTCTTTATTGACATTCATATAGTTCACAACATTATCATATCCTTCAGTTGTTCTCTTCCACGTTTGAGATGTGTTTTTATCGTGTTTTCCTTGATATTTGTCAGCTCAGCTATCTCCTGCACTGACAGCTCCTCAAAGTAATAAAGATAAATACTATCCCGATATTTCGGGGGAAGTCTGAAAATAAGGTCAAGTATCTCTATGTCGCTGCCGTCCTTTGAGAAAGATGTTATGCTGTTCAGATCGACTGTGTTTTTCCTCAAACGATACCGCAAAACACTCCGGCATTCGTTAAGAGCCACTCTGATGAGCCACGCTTTCGGATTTGGCAGACTGCCTTTTTTCATCTGCTTGAAAAGCTTGAAGAACACGTTCTGATAGCAGTCCTCAGCGTCGGAAAAATTTCCCGTGTGCACCACGCAAAGCCTTGTTACCATATCCGAATACTCCTCTACAAGTTGGCGGTATTCGCTTTCGGTCATATTCTTCATGCTTTCACTTCCCTTCATATACTAAAACGCCGTGGCAGGCAAAAAGGTTTCATACAAAATAAAAAAATCAGCCCGCATGAATGAACCATGCAGGCTGATATAAAAGTCATTAGTACAACGGTGTTTCTGCGGTGTTATGGTTAGCCGCACTCTCATTCTTGACCACCTGAACGTTGTTGTAAACGTCCATACCGGTGCCGGCAGGGATGAGCTTACCGATAATAACATTTTCCTTAAGACCCATGAGCTTATCGGTCTTGCCTCTGATAGCTGCGTCTGTAAGAGCCTTAGTTGTCTCCTGGAATGAAGCAGCCGACAGGAATGAATCCGAGTAGCTTGAAGCCTTTGTGATACCCTGAAGAACAGGAACAGTTGTGATAAGTCTTGCGTTCTCGTCGCCAGCGTCGATCTGAGCCTGTATCTCCTCGTTGAGTCTTGCGACCTCTCCTCTGTCGATAAGTGAACCAGGGAGCAGATAGCTTGAACCGGAGTCGTCTATCTTGACCTTTCTCATCATCTGACGAACGATAACTTCAATGTGCTTATCGTTGATATCAACACCCTGCAGACGGTAAACCTTCTGAACTTCGGTGATGATGTAGTTCTGAACAGCCTTAGGACCATTAACTGCAAGGATATCAGCTGGGTTGATAGAACCCTCTGTGAGCGGCTCACCGGCTGTAACAGCCTGTCCCTCACGAACTCTTATCTTGTAGCCGTATGGGATAGCATAAGACTCCTGCTCAGGATTTTCAGTGTCCTCGCTTGTAACAGTGATCTGCTTGGTCTTCTTGACTTCCTCGATCCTAACTACGCCGTCGATCCTTGTGATGATAGCAGCACCCTTTGGACGTCTGCTCTCAAACAGTTCCTCGACTCTAGGAAGACCCTGTGTGATATCTTCCGCAGAAGCGATACCACCTGTGTGGAAGGTTCTCATTGTAAGCTGTGTACCAGGCTCACCGATAGACTGAGCGGAGATTACACCGACAGCCTCACCGACCTGAACGATATTTCCGTTTGCAAGGTTAGCGCCGTAGCACTTAGCGCAAACGCCATGCTTAGCCTGACACTGAAGAACTGATCTGATAGAGATAGAATCCTTGCCCTCAGCTTCAAGTGCAGCAACTATTCTTTCAGCGTCATGAACGTTTATGAGCTTGTTTCTTGAGCATATCATCTCGCCTGTCTTAGGATCCTTGAGGTCCTCAACAAGATATCTGCCCACAAGTCTCTCGCTGAGAGGCTCGATCATTTCGTTTCCGTTCTTAATGTCGAATATCTCGATACCAACGTGAGTACCGCAGTCCTCCTGACGAATGATAACGTCCTGAGAAACGTCAACAAGACGTCTTGTAAGGTAACCTGAGTCAGCAGTACGCAGAGCTGTATCGGCAAGTCCCTTTCTCGCACCTCTGGAAGAAATGAAGTATTCCAGAATGTTAAGACCTTCACGGTAGTTAGCTCTGATAGGCATCTCGATAGTTGAACCTGATGTGTTGGCGATAAGTCCACGCATACCTGCCAGCTGTCTGATCTGGTTGATAGAACCACGGGCACCTGAGTCAGCCATCATGTTGATTGGGTTATATGGGTCAAGGTTAGCTTTCAGAGCCTCTGTAACTTCGTCTGTAGCGTTGTTCCAGATCTCGATGAACTTCTTTGACTTCTCTTCTCTTGAAATATAACCTCTCTTATACTGCTTGTCTATCTTGTCAACAAGTCCGTCAGCCTTAGCAAGGATATCCTTCTTAGCCTCAGGGATAGAAGCGTCGCATACCGCAACTGTGATAGCAGACTTTGTAGAATACTTATAACCAAGGCTCTTGATGTTGTCGAGAACTTCGGAAGTCGTAGTAGTACCGTGCTTCTGGATACATTTATCAATGATATCAGAAAGCTGCTTCTTCTTTACAAGGAAGCTTATCTCAAGATCGAACTGTTTTTCTGAATTTGTTCTGTCAACAAAGCCAAGGTTCTGAGGAATGATAGAGTTGAAGATAAGTCTTCCGACTGTAGCGTCTATCACCTTTGATACCTGCTTGTCGCCTATCTGCTTGGTAATTCTTACCTTGATAGCAGCGTGAAGTGAAACGATGTGCTGATCGTAAGCCATAAGAGCCTCGTTCACATCTCTGAACACCTTGCCCTCGCCAGGCTCGCCGTCCTTCTTCAGTGTCAGGTAGTAAGAACCAAGTATCATATCCTGTGTAGGAACTGCAACAGGGCGTCCGTCTGAAGGCTTCAACAGGTTGTTGGCAGCCAGCATAAGGAATCTTGCCTCAGCCTGAGCCTCTGCTGAGATCGGCAGGTGAACAGCCATCTGGTCGCCGTCGAAGTCAGCGTTGAACGCTGTACAAACCAGTGGGTGAAGCTTGATAGCTCTGCCCTCTACAAGGATAGGCTCGAATGCCTGAATACCAAGTCTGTGAAGTGTAGGCGCACGGTTGAGCATTACAGGGTGACCCTGAATAACGTTTTCAAGTGCGTCCCAAACCTCTGGCTCAGCTCTGTCTACCTTTTTCCTTGCAGACTTGATGTTGATAGTAGGATTGGTGTCAACAAGTCTTTTCATAACGAAAGGCTTGAACAGCTCAAGAGCCATTTCCTTTGGCAGACCGCACTGATACATCTTAAGCTCAGGGCCTACGACGATAACAGAACGTCCTGAATAGTCGACACGCTTACCAAGAAGGTTCTGTCTGAAACGTCCCTGCTTACCTTTGAGCATATCTGAAAGTGACTTGTATGCTCTGTTGTTAGGACCTGTAACAGGTCTGCCGTGTCTGCCGTTGTCGATAAGTGCGTCAACAGCTTCCTGAAGCATTCTCTTTTCGTTTCTAACGATGATGTCAGGTGCTTCAAGCTCCAGCATTTTCTTAAGACGGTTATTTCTGTTGATAACACGTCTGTAAAGGTCATTAAGGTCGCTGGTTGCGTATCTTCCGCCGTCCAGCAGTACCATAGGTCTGATATCAGGTGGTATAACAGGTATAGCCTCCAGTATCATCCACTCAGGTCTGTTGCCTGATGTTCTGAAAGCCTCAACGATCTCCAGTCTTTTCAGAAGCTTGATACGCTTCTGACCCGCAGGAAGATCCTTCAGCTCAGTTTTAAGCTCTTCTGAAAGCTTATCGAGGTCGATCTCTTCAAGAAGCTCCTTGATAGCCTCAGCGCCCATGCCGGCTCTGAACTCGTCCTCGTCATACTTTTCCTGCATTTCGCTATAATCCTTTTCAGTAAGGAGCTGACCCTTGATAAGCTCAGTGTTACCTGGATCTATAACGATGTATTTTGTGAAGTAAAGAACTTCTTCAAGTCTTTTCTGTGATATTTCAAGCATCTGTCCTATTCTTGACGGAGTTCCCTTGAAATACCAAATGTGAGAAACAGGTGCAGCAAGCTCGATGTGACCCATTCTCTCTCTACGAACCTTGGCTCTTGTTACCTCAACGCCGCAGCGCTCGCAGACTTTGCCTTTAAAGCGAAATTTCTTATATTTACCGCAGTGACACTCCCAGTCCTTTGAAGGTCCGAATATCTTTTCGCAGAACAATCCGTCCTTTTCCGGCTTCTGAGTACGATAGTTTATTGTTTCAGGTCTGGTAACAACGCCGTAAGACCACTCACGGATCTTCTGAGGCGAAGCAAGACCGATCTTGATTGATGCAAACTCATTGAATTCCAACAGCAGTACCCTCTTCCTGTTTAGTTTGAAGCACGGCAACAGCCGACTTCTATATGAAACGGTCGCAAGGGCGGAGCCTTCCGCCCTTTGACCTCAGCTTATTTAGTTACTGTGCAAAATTATTCACCGTCATTAAGGAACAGATCAGACTCGTCGGAAGCTGCGCTGCCCTCCAGTTCGGAAGTGCCGTTCTCGTCTTCAGCCATGAAACCCTCGTCGAGATCGCCCTCGTCAACGCCGAAATCGATATGATCTTCGATAGCAGGCTGTGGAACAAGCTCCTCGTCCTCATCAAACGACTGCTTAAGATCTATTTCCTCGTTATTGATGTTGAGTACCTTGAGATCCAGACCAAGTGACTGAAGCTCCTTAACAAGTACCTTGAACGCCTCAGGAACACCAGGCTTAGGAACATTCTGTCCCTTAACGATAGCCTCGTATGTCTTGACTCTTCCCACAGTATCGTCAGACTTAACTGTAAGGATCTCCTGAAGTGTGTAAGCAGCACCGTAAGCTTCGAGCGCCCAAACTTCCATTTCTCCGAATCTCTGACCACCGAACTGAGCCTTACCGCCGAGTGGCTGCTGTGTTACCAGTGAGTAAGGACCAACTGAACGTGCGTGTATCTTATCGTCTACGAGGTGGTGGAGCTTCAGGTAGTACATATAACCGACTGTAACTCTGTTATCGAACTTCTCGCCTGTTCTTCCGTCATAAACAGTGAACTTGCCGTCCTCGCTCATGCTCAGAGCGTTAGGGTTGATGACCTCGTCCATTGTGTGGAGAGTGAACTCATCGTCCTTATGCTCCAGATAATTCTGCTGAGCCATTTTGAAGCATTCTCTGATGTCTGCCTCGTGAGCACCGTCGAATACAGGGGTCATTATCTTCCAGCCAAGAGCCTTTGCCGCCATACCAAGATGGACCTCAAGCACCTGACCGATGTTCATACGAGAAGGTACGCCCAATGGGTTCAGACAGATATCAAGCGGAGTACCGTCCTCAAGGAATGGCATATCCTCCTGTGGGAGTATTCTTGAAACGACACCCTTGTTACCGTGACGACCTGCCATCTTATCGCCCACAGAGATCTTTCTCTTCTGTGCGATGTAGCATCTGACGAGCATATTTACTCCAGGAGAAAGCTCGTCGCAGTTCTCTCTTGTGAATATCTTAACATCTATGATAGTACCAGCCTCGCCGTGAGGTACCTTAAGAGAATTATCTCTAACTTCTCTAGCCTTTTCGCCGAAGATAGCTCTCAGAAGTCTTTCCTCAGCTGTCAGCTCAGTTTCACCCTTAGGTGTTACCTTACCAACAAGTATATCTCCTGAGCGAACCTCTGCGCCTATTCTGATGATACCGTTCTCGTCCAGATCCTTAAGAGCGTCCTCGCCAACGTTAGGAATATCTCTTGTGATCTCCTCAGGTCCGAGCTTTGTATCTCTGGCTTCTGTCTCATACTCTTCAATATGGATAGAAGTGTACTTATCCTGCTTTACAAGGTTTTCGTTCAGAAGAACGGCGTCCTCGTAGTTGTAACCTTCCCAAGTCATGAAGCCGATAAGAGCGTTCTTACCAAGTGAAAGCTCGCCGTTTGAGGTAGCAGGGCCGTCACCGATTATCTGATTAGCTTCAATTCTCTCGCCCTTATTGACGATAGGTCTCTGGTTTGTGCAAGTACCTGCGTTGGAACGCTTGAACTTAGTCAGCTCATAAGTTCTGAGCATACCGCTGTCCTCACGGATAACGATCTTGTCAGCGTCAACGCTCTCAACAACGCCTGCGTTCTTAGAAACAACAGCAACGCCTGAATCAAGACAAGCCTTGTATTCCATACCAGTACCAACGATAGGAGACTCAGTCTTGAGCAGAGGCACAGCCTGTCTCTGCATGTTTGAACCCATGAGCGCACGGTTAGCGTCATCGTTCTCAAGGAACGGGATACAAGCAGTAGCCACAGAAACTACCATTTTAGGTGAAACGTCCATGAAGTCGATCTTCTCTCTCTCTATCTCGAGGATCTGATCTCTGTATCTGCCGTTTACCTTAGGTCTGGCAAACTTGTTATCCTCAGTAAGAGGCTCGTTTGCCTGAGCGACCATGTAGTTATCTTCAACGTCAGCCGTCATATAAACAACTTCGTCAGTTACAACGCCTGTTTCCTTGTCAACACGTCTGTAAGGAGCTTCGATAAAGCCGTACTCGTTTATCCTTGCGAAAGAAGCAAGATAAGAGATAAGTCCGATGTTAGGACCTTCAGGCGTCTCGATAGGACACATTCTGCCGTAGTGAGTATAGTGAACGTCACGGACCTCAAATCCGGCACGGTCTCTTGAAAGACCGCCAGGGCCGAGGGCTGAAAGTCTTCTCTTATGAGTAAGCTCAGCCAGAGGGTTGTTCTGATCCATGAACTGTGACAGTGGAGAAGAACCGAAGAACTCTCTGATAGCCGCAGTGATAGGTCTTATATTGATAAGAGCTGTAGGAGTAACGACCTCAGTGCCCTGTGACTGAATGTTCATTCTCTCACGGATAACTCTTTCCATTCTTGTGAAACCGATCCTGAACTGGTTCTGAAGAAGCTCGCCTACTGAACGGATTCTTCTGTTGCCAAGATGGTCGATATCGTCAACAGTACCAACGCCCTCGCAAAGGTTGAGGAAGTAAGAAACCGTAGCGATAATATCATCGATAGTGATGTGCTTTGGAACGAGGTCGTCAGCCTTAAGTTTGATGTTCTCCTTAAGCTCTTCCTCATTCTCAGAATCTTCAAGAATTTCCTTGAGAGCCTTGAAAGATACCTTTTCGTTGATGCCAAGCTCAGTGCAGTCAAAATCAACATAAGCGTTGATGTCTACCATGCCGTTGCCTATGATCTTAACTTCGCATTCTTCAAGCTTTGTAACAGCCTCGCCTGTTGCGGAAGTAAGATGCTCCTTTACCTCAACGTCAACGTAAGCCTCCATAACACCTGCGGTCTCGATCTCCATAGCCTTATCAAAGCTGATAAGATCGCCAGCCTCAGCCATTACCTCGCCTGTCATAGGATTTACAACAGGTCTTGAAAGTCTGTGACCTGAAAGTCTTGAACCAACGCCAAGCTTCTTGTTGTACTTATATCTGCCAAATCTTGAAAGATCATATCTCTTAGCGTCAAAGAACAGGTTGTTCAGGTGAGTAACAGCAGAATCTACTGTAGGAGGCTCGCCCGGACGGAGCTTCTTGTAAACTTCAAGAAGAGCTTCCTCTCTGTTAGCAGTCTGATCCTTCTGCATGATAGTCTGAGTAAGTCTTTCATCAGGACCGAAAACTTCCTCGATCTCCTCGTTAGTACCAATACCCAGCGATCTCAGGAAAGTAGTAAGAGGGATCTTTCTGTTTTTATCGATTCTGACATAAACCACGTCGTTAGAATCCATTTCATATTCAAGCCAAGCGCCTCTGTTAGGGATAACAGTTGTCTTGAACAGATCCTTACCGGTCTTGTCCTTATCAAAAGCGTAATAAACACCTGGTGAACGCACCAACTGAGAAACGATAACACGCTCTGCACCGTTGATAACAAAAGTTCCGCTGTCGGTCATTTTAGGGAAGTCACCCATAAATACCTCGGACTCCTTGATCTCGCCGGTCTCGGTATTGTTAAGTCTTGCAGTAACTCTCAGTGGCACTGCATAAGTTACATCTCTCGCCTTGCACTCTGCAACAGAATACTTAGCCTCTTCGTCGAAATGGTATCCAACAAAAGTCAGCTCCAGCGTACCATTATAATCAGTAATAGCTGAAACATCTCTGAAGACCTCCTTCAGACCTTCATCGAGGAACCACTGATAAGAGTTCTTCTGCACTTCAATAAGGTTAGGCATCTCCAGAACCTCATTGATCTTGGCAAAGCTCTTTCTCGTGTTCTTACCAAGTTTTACGTCCTTGACATTCACCATAGGCTCAATCACTCCTTAATTTATTTGGAAAATACATTTATATAACACTATATAACAATCGTATTCGCCAGTGGTTTTGGCGGTGTTTTCCATGATTTTCTGCGCTCAAAAACGCATGAAATAGGTGGAAAACTCCATTATGATACAGTATACTATTATATAATATTAGCAAGCCCTTGTCAAGCATTTTAGCTTACACATCTCGCCGATTTTCCTATTTTCTCCGATTTGAACAAAAATCGCACAATTCGACGCAGAAACTTCTACTATTACCAATGTGTTATCAAACCGTAAATTTTTCGTTTACTCACCTGCTTTTATCACCCTCCGCCTCATTACCTCCGCCCTAACCTACCCTTTATTTCATCACTATCTGCACCAACTTGTCTGCCATTACATAATAATTCCGATTTACTTGTCATATCCAACAAAAAATCACTTAACAAATTGTGCAAACAAATGATTTATATTTTAATTTGGCAACATTTCTGCAATTGTTGCA